>Ga0182005_1000028_pt1 | contig 221889 bp, 198 predicted proteins | sample Sormic07211103_1_FD_123021 | JGI IMG/M metagenome (GOLD analysis project Ga0182005, IMG submission 123021) | Rhizosphere microbial communities from Sorghum bicolor, Mead, Nebraska, USA - 072115-103_1 MetaG | ecosystem: Host-associated > Plants > Roots > Rhizosphere | place: USA: Nebraska... | reverse complement strand
GTGACCCTCGAGGCCGGTAGCCGCAGGCGAGGGCTTCGACTGGACAAGGCCGCGCAGCGGGGACGGTCAGGGATGACCGGCCGTTTTCGGGGAGGCAGGGACAGCCGACTCGAAAACCCCCAGGCGAAGCCCGACCCGGCCGAAGGCCATTGATATACGGCTGCGGTAGCGGCCCTTCCTTGAGGGGTCGCCGAAGGCGTGGCCTCGAGGGTCACCCCCGCCGGCTCTCGAACGCACACGACACGCCGCGACAAGGCGAAAGCGACGGCGAAGCCGAGCCCGACACCTCCCCAAAAAACGCAAAAAAAACGGCATGCCGGAGCATGCCGTTTCGGAAAATACGTTGAAGGGTTCCCGTCAGATCTTCGCGATACCTTCGGGGCGCTTGGCGCCGGCGAAGTGCTTGGACCAGTAAGCCTCGTTGAGGTTATCCACGCGCACCGTCTTGCCTGCCGACGGAGAATGGATGAACTGGCCGTTGTCGATGTAGATGCCGACGTGCGAGATGGCCTTGCCGCGGGTGCGGAAGAAAACCAGGTCACCCGTCTTCATCTCGTTGCGCTTGACCTTCAGGCCGGCGAGGAACTGGCTGGCCGAGTTGGTCGGGAGGTCGAGGCCGATGCTGTGCGAGAAGACGTAGCGGACAAAACCGCTGCAGTCGAAGCCGGTGGACGGGGCGCGGCCACCGCGGTGGTAACGGATATCGCGGAGCTTCATGGCGAAGGCCAGGAGGGCCTCGCGGGCATGACCGTCGACGTGACCGGCCAGCTTGTCGGTGGCGGCGGCGACGAGGCTGTCGTCGTCATCGTCACCCAGTGTGTCGTCGTCGCTGGCGGCCGGAGCCTTGGCGGCGGCAACCGGCGCCTTGGGGGCAACCAGGGAAGCGACGTCAGGGATGGCCGACTGGGCCAGGGCATTCGCCGGAGCGAAGACCGGAAGATCAGTGAGAAGAAGCGTCGCGGACTGGTCAAGACCCTGTGGAGCGGTGACCGTGTCGGCGATAACGGGTGTGACAACAGCGAAACAGCAGGAGGCTAACGCGAGAGCGGTCAGTCGCTTTAAATGCATGAGCGAGAAGGCCTATTCATCGTGAAGTTAAGCCGCCGTGAAGGTGAGACGACCGTGAACGAGTGGTGAAGTTACCAAACCCCCTCGCCCTAGTTGTTGGCATAAAGTTAAAAAACGCCTGTCCTAGGAAACATTCATACAAGTCGCAGGAAAGCGCGGAAAACAGGCCGGAAACCTGAACAGATATAAGCACTTGGATTCACATATGTGATGGCTCGGATAGCCCGTCGCGGGCGGCGGGCAGCCGAAAACGTGCATCCGGTCACGTCAGGCGTTGTACGCCCTGGCGCCAAACAAGGCGCTGCCTACCCTCACCTCGGTGCTGCCCTCGGCAATGGCCAGGGCGAAGTCACCGCTCATGCCCATCGACAGGCGATCGACCGTGTGGCCGGCGTCGCGGGCGGTGTTACGACATTGATACAGGGTCCGGAAGCAGCCGCTGACGATGCCCTCGTCTTCGGATGCCTCAGCCAGCGTCATCAACCCACGCACCCGCAGCGACGAGAACGCACGGAGCTGATCGAGGAACGCGGGAAGCATGTCCGGGGCGAGCCCGAACTTGCTGTCCTCGCGGGAGGTCTTGACCTGGATGAGGACATCGATCGCCCTGCCTTCGGCCTGCAGCGCCTTATCCAGCGCGACGGCCAGATCCAGGCGGTCCAGCGACTGGACCTCGGACGCGAGCCGGGCAACGGGCCTGGCCTTGTTCGTCTGCAGGTGCCCGATGACCACCCAGTCCAGCGCCTCGGCCGCCAGGTCGGCGGCCTTGGCCTGAATCTCCTGCACCTTGTTCTCGCCGAAACGTCGCAGGCCGAGGCCGACGGCCTCACGGACCACGTCACTGCCGAAGGTCTTGCTGACCGGTAACAACGTCACTTCGGAGGGATCGCGCCCCACGCTGATGCAGGCCGCGGCGATCCGGCCCCGCACGATCGCGAGGCGACCGGCGAGCGTATCGGCACCAGCGGTCGTACCGGCACCAGCGGTCATGCCCTGGACGCTTCCTGAAAGTGGCGGGCGACGACGTCGGCCACCACCATGCTCACGCGCTTGCCGGTCGGGATGTGCAGGAACTCATTCGGGCCGTGCGCGTTGGAATGCGGCCCCAGCACGCCGGTGATGAGGAACTGGGCCCGCGGGAATTTCTCGCCCAGCATGCCCATGAAAGGAATGCTGCCGCCCTCACCCATGTAGGCGGCCGGGGCGCCGAAGTAGTGCTCGGATGCCTTCGCGACGGCCTCCTCAAGCCACGGCGAGAGCGCTGGCGCGTTCCAGCCGCTACCGTCCTTCTCGAGCGCGAAGCTGACCTTCGCGCCGTACGGGGGATCCTTCTCGAGCAGCTCCTTGAGGAACTTGCCGGCTTCGGCACCCGACAGTGTCGGCGGTACGCGCAGGCTGAGCTTGACCGCGGTCTTCGGGCGCAGCACGTTGCCGGCGCTGTCCAGCGGCGGCATGCCGCCCACACCGGTCACGGCCAGCTGCGGACGCCAGGTGCGGTTGAGCACGAGCTCGGTCAGATCGCTGGTGGTGGGCTTCATGCCTTCGACAAACGGGAACTTGTCGTAAATGTCCGTGCCCAGCACGTCGGCCGAGCGACGCGCCTGCTCGATGCGCTGCGCGGGGATCTCGACGTACAGTTCCTTCGGCACGATCTCGCCGGTCTGCGGGTTCTCCAGACGGCTGAGGATGTCGCGCAGAATACGAAAGCTGGAAGGCACGACGCCCGACGCGTCGCCGGAATGCACACCCTCTTCGAGCACCTGCACGGTGAGGTTGCCGCCGGTCATGCCGCGAAGCGACGTGGTCAGCCAGAGCTGGTCGTAGTTGCCGCAACCGGAGTCGAGGCAGACCACGAGGGCCGGGTTGCCGATGCGGTCGGCCAGGTGGTCCACGTAGTAAGGCAGATCGTAGCTGCCCGACTCTTCGCAGGCCTCGATCATGATTACGCAGCGCGCGTGCGGCACGCCCTGCTCGCGCAGCGCCAGCAGCGCCGCCAGCGAGCCGAAGATCGCGTAGCCGTCATCCGCGCCGCCACGACCGTAAAGCTTGTCGCCCTTGATCACCGGCGTCCACGGGCCGAGGTCCTCGGCCCAGCCCGTCATCTCCGGCTGCTTGTCGAGGTGGCCGTAGAGCACGACGGTCTCGTCGGTGCCCTTGCCGGTCACGCCCTGCGCCGGCACGTCGATGTAGATCAGCGGCGTACGGCCCTCGAGGCGGACCACCTCGAGCGTGGCACCCTCGAACGCCGGCAACTTGGAGCGCGCCCACGTTTCCATCAGTGTCACGGCCTGATCCATGTACCCGTGCTCGCGCCACTGCGCATCGAACATGGGCGACTTGTTCGGAATGCGGATGTACTCGACCAGCTGCGGGACGATTTCCGCGTCCCAGAGGCCGCTGACGAAGGAAGAAATGCGCGAGGTATCCATGGCGGGCACGACTCTGTGGGACAAAGGACGATTGTAACAGCGCCGACAGGGGTGACCTTCACACCGTGGTCCGGCTCCGTCGCGCCGTGATGCGGGCGACGCACGCTGACAACGCCGCCGCGCCGGTACGCGACGCCGGTTGCGCAGCGCAGAGTGCCCGGGCGTCATCCGACGCGCCTACCCAGGAGATTTCACCGTGAACTACCGTCTGTTCGCCCTCGCCGGCCTTCTCGCCTGCCTGCCCGCCTTCGCCTCCACCCCCGTCAACGTGAACACGGCCGATGCCTCTACGCTCGCGCAGTCACTCGATGGCGTCGGCCTCGCCAAGGCTCAGGCGATCGTGGCGTGGCGGGAAGCCAATGGCAGCTTCGAATCCGCCGACCAGCTCGTCGAGGTCAAGGGGATCGGCCAGTCCCTCGTCGAACGCAACCGGGACGCCATCCAGGTGGACGGAGGTGCCAAAACCGCAAAGAGCGCCAAGCCGCCCCGCGCCGCCAAAGCGAAGGCCAGGGCGAAGGCGGCCGACGCGGACGAGTGACCCCTCCCCCTTTCGCCGCCGGCGGAACGCGCTACACTCGCGCCCCATGCCGGCGGCGCTTCTGCCCTGCCGACGTGACCAGGGGCCAGACGAAAGCAATGATCCTGCCGCGTTACCGCATCGCCGCTTCCGCCATCCCCGGCGCAGGCAAAGGTCTGTTCGTCGATGAATTCGTCGCCGCGGGCCGTATCGTCACCGCGCCCGACGCGATCGACCAGACGCACCGCTGGGACGACATCATGGCGTCCCCCGCCCTGTCCGCCGACCTTCACGCCGCCGCGCGCTGGTTCGAGGACCGCTACACGGTGTCGCCCGACTGGCCGGACGAGTGCTACGTGAATCACAGCTTCGAGCCCACCGGCCTCTGGCACCTGGGCTTCATCTTTGCAGCGAAGGATCTCGCGCAAGGCACTGAAATCACTGTCGATTACCGACACCTTCTCGCGCCGGGCCAGGAAGAGAGCTTTAATGACGCGGCAAGTGGTGAGAAAATAACCGGCTTGCCCTGGCAGGAAAGCCTCGCGCAGTCCACGCGCGCCCTGGCAGCTCTGCTCGGCTGAACCCTTGGTCACCCCGATGTCACTATCCGATATCCCCGTTCTGGAAACGCCGCGCCTGCGGCTTACCGCTCTAACCGAACATCACTTCGACGACTACGCGAGGATGCTCGCGGACGCGGAGAGCACGCGCTGGATCGGTGACGGCCAGCCGCTCGACCGCATGAATGCCTGGCGATCCATGGCCATGCTGCTTGGCCACTGGGCGTTACGTGGCTGCGGCATGTGGGCCATGGAACTGAAGGACACCGGTGAATTCATCGGCCGTGCCGGACTCATGAAACCCGAGGGCTGGCCCGACCTCGAACTGGGCTGGATGCTGAAGCCCGAACACCGCCACCACGGTTATGCCACCGAAGCCGGTGAGGCCATCCTCGCCTTCGCCTGGAAAGAGATGCACGCGCAGCGCGTGATCAGCCTCGTGCGCATCGGCAACGAAGCCTCCGACCACGTTGCCGAGCGCCTGGGCGGCGAGCACATCGACAACATCGACTTCCTTGGCGGCGCGACGCATCTGTTCGCCTATTACCCGCCGCACCGCGAAGTCCGCCGGGCGGGCTGACTCACAGGGCTTACATCGCCGGCGCGAAATCCGAACGGCGCCGGCGCTGCTGTGTCGCGCCGCTGAGACCGGCGAGCGCCAGCAGCCGTGCGGTGCGCATCCATGCCACGATCGCCACGCCAAGCTGCACGATCAGAAACGCGGCGAACCATTCGCCGCCGACCGCGACCGAATGACCGCGCCAGGATGCGATCAACACGGTCAGACCCAGGCCGACCGCCGTAATGACGACATAGGCGAACAGGCTGGCGACGGGTCGACGCACCACCTGCACCACGCCGCGTCCGAACGCACGCCATGCCGAGCGCAAGGTGATGTCCGCGATGAACTGTGCACGCGCCGACTCCACGATCGCCTGGGCGACGACGAAGCACAGTGCGATCACTACGAGCGACCCATGCTGGTACATATCGGCGGTCGACGGCAGCAAGGCGGCGTCGACCTTATCGTCGACGAGGGACGAAACACCTTTCGCGGCAAGGACGACGAGGCCGTAGGGAATCAGCGAGAGCGGGAGCAGGCGCAGCATGCGTCCGTACTCGGTCGCGCCGCCTTGCAACAGCCCGCCAAAGCTCAGGGCGCGATTCGCCCGGCCGCCGGCAACGGCCATGCCGGAAAGAAATGGCGAGATGGCAAGCGTCAGCACCGCCCCCGCGACGAAGGCCGAACCGATCCACGGGCTGGCTTGCAACGCGGACGACACATCGCCCAGGAAAAGACCGTTGAAGTGACGCGCCCATTCCTCCGCGTGCACGGAGTGACCCAAAAGGCCGTCGAGCACGCGCCAGAGCGGCAACGCCACGACGAGGGTCGGCAGTAACGTGATGAACACCCACAGCAGCATCAGCCGCCATTGCAGGCCTCCGACCATGCCGAGACCCAGAGCCGAAGCGGCCGAACGTTTGGTGCGAGCGTTCATAGCGTCCCCAGGAAAGCGTAGATACCCTGGATCAGCGCAGCGAAGTCGGCGCCCCAGCGGTTGGAAGCGGCGTGATTCGACTCGACGGTGCGACTGTCGTTGAGCTTGTTCGCATCGAGATAAATCTTCTGCGCCGGATCGAGTTCGGCGGAAACGCCCTTCGCGGGCTTCGTGAAGGCGAAGCGGGCCCAGCGTCGCTGATCGTCCCAGCGCACGTTTTCCGTTGAGCCGTCGGCGAAGCTCACCTTCAGCGTCTGCGGTACCGACGAACCATCACGCCAGACCGTGACCACGGTCTTCCACGGAAACGGCCCCGTACCTTTCTTCGCATCCGGATGCGCCTTATTCCAGGCCTCACGTTGCTTGTCGATCGCCGCCTCGTTCTCCTCGCTGCTCGTCTCGACCCGCCTGCCGTCCTTCATGACGGTACCGGCCAGCGGCAGCACTTCGTCACTGGTTATGTCGCTGACACGGTCGTCGATACGATCGGTGCCGAAGACGTATTGGTTGAACACCTGCGCGACGACGTCAGGCTTGCCGGACGATTCGGAAAGCGAGGCCTGAAGGTCGGCAATGGACGGATGACGGAAGTGCCACCGGGCGTAGTAGTCCTTGAAGGCCTTTTCCATCACATCCTTGCCGAGACGCTCCTCCAGATCGTGCATCGCCGTCGCGGTACGCGTATAGACCGTCACGTAATCGCCGCTCGACAGGCGATCCCATGCGTTTTGTCCGAGCGGGTCGGATGGACGGGAAAGCGTGGCGAACATGCGCTCGAGCATGAAGACAGGCATCGCCGGCTGCACGCCAAAGAACTGCCAGAGCGGCTGCGTGAGATACAACGGCTGGCCGCGCTCGCGCAGCATGCGTTCGTCCCAGTACTCGTTGAGGCCCTCGTCCAGCATGGGCTCTTCAAACTCGTTCGAGGCCAGCAGTCCGTAGAAATAACCGTGGCCGAATTCGTGGATCGTGACGAAGTCGAGCATGTACTCGTCCATCGTCTTCGGCTTGACGCTGTCGTATGCCTCGGCCGTGAAGAACGTCGGGTACTCCATCCCGCCGGCTTCGGACGCGTTGAACGGCGGCACGACCGCGGTCACCGTCTTATACGGGTACGGACCCAGCGTGTCGGAAAAGTAGCTCAGCGAATCGAGCGTCGCCTTGAGCACGGGCTTCGCGCTGGCCGCGTATTCGGGCGGATAGATCACCCGCACCCTGACCTTCGGGCTGCCGGGCCCGTTCCAGTCACTGTCCAGTGTCTTGTAGCCGGGGGCGGCCATCCACGCAAAATCGTGTACGTCGCCCTGGATGAAATGCCAGGTCAGCTCATTTCCTTCCAGAACCGGCTCACCCTGCTGCTCGCCGACCGCGCCGACGACGTAGCCTTTCGGCACGGTCATGCGCACGTCGTACTCGGCGAAGTCGGCATAGAACTCGCTGCTGAAGTGGAACTCGTGCACGTTCCACCGCGGCTCGGTCGCACCGCGCTCACCCGGAAGCTCGAGCACGCCGATCTTCGGGAACCACTGGGCGACCAGATGGAACTGGCCCACGTAGCCCGTGCGCTCGATCACGCGCGGTAGCTGGCTGTGAAAATTCATATCCAGGGTCACGTTGCCGCCGGCCGGCACGGGCTGCGCCAGATCCACGCGAATCACGGTGTGATCCGTCGCAGGGCCGCCGTCGGGATGGACATAACTCCACTTCAGGGCGGCGCCGTCCTGCTCGACGTTGCCAAGGTCGATGTAGCCCCATTCGCCCTTCTTCACCTCGGCGGTGCCGCGTGCGCCACCGGCGGCGGCGAGCAGCGCGCGCTCGGTGAAAAAGGTGCTGCCCTCGCCTTCGAACGCGTTGAGGTACATGTGCAGGAAGACCGCCGACACGGGACGGTCGCTGCGGTTATGCCAGGTCAGCTGCTGCTGGCCGTCCACTGTGTGCTTGTCGGGATCGAGGCGCGCCTGGATGCGATACGACACCACGCGATCCGAGAGGGTCGCTTCCTGACCGTTACGCGGGCCGCCCCAGGCGTCCGGCGCACTGGGTGTGCGTACCGAGCCGGCATGCGGCGAGGCGAAGGGGATTTCGACAGGGACCGCAGGCGGTGCCACGGTGCTGGCCCCTGCCGGTGCGGGAAGAGCGGGCGCGACCGCTTGCCCCCACACACTACCGACGCAAAGCAGCAACCCCGCGGCGACGAAACGAACCATCCTGCCTGCCTCTCGGCGCATCGAACCCCCTCCCCCTGTCATCCGGCGATGATTGCTGGCTCAGACTTCACGCCGATATAGGCCAGAGGTCACGCCCCGCCTGCCATGACTCATCCCACGAAGGATCGCTGGCGCATCCATTTCGTGACAATCCACTTCTCACCCTGGGTGACGGGCGCCCCGCCATGCAGCGAAAGCACGTCCAGCGAGCCGTCGGCGTCGGTGTATTCGAAGTACAGCGCCTGCCCCTTGCGCGGCACATAGCTGAAATCGATGCGGGGAAAGATGGTTTCGCCGCCGGCCTCGACATCGGCCAGGTACATGATCAGCGTGGAGACACGCTGACCGCCCTGAGCCAGATGGGGCTCGCTGCCTTTCTGGTCGGGCGGAAAGTAATCGAAGTGCGGTACGTACTCGCCGCCGACGCCATAGCGCATCACCTGCAGGCCTTCGCCGTGCTCATGGGGTAACCGCATGATCTCGGCGGCCCGCCGGTCGATGCGTAGTACGAGCGGGTTCTCGCCCCGCTGGAAAAACGCGCCTTCGCTCGTACGGATACCCATGACGGTATTGGCGCCCGACTCGGGCGACACCACGGCCGAGCGTGCCAGTCGCGATCTGGCCTGCTCGATCATCCCCTCGCACTCGGCGTCGTCGAGGACACCATCGAGAACGGCGATCGTCGGCCTGGCGATACGCAGAAGAACGCGGACGTCACGGTCGGAGGTCCGCAGTACATGCCCCTCCGCCAGGCGGGAGCCCGGGGTATGCCAGGCTGGCGCAGCGGCGGTCGCGGGCCCGCCGAACAGCGCATCGGCGATGGCCGTACGCGCGGCGGCCTCGTCGAAATCGTTTTCCCGCATCGTGGTGAGCAGCTCGGCCGGCGCCGACCCTGCCGCCAGCGCCTCACCGATCCACGTGTGCCATTCGGGGGTGATCCTGGTGTGCCGTCGCGTATCCATATGCGCTAGCCTCGCTCCGGGGCATTGAACCGTACTAATTGACATCCTACACCGACACGGTGAGTCACTGAAACGCCCGGGGAGGCCGCATGACGCAGCACGCACATGGCAGTTTCGAAGTAAAGATCGCCCCCGACGGGGCCGTTGACGCGGATGATGGTTCGGCACTCGGCTCACGATCGTCCCGGATACCGGCAGCCGCGAACTCACGGGCATCACCGGAACCTTTTCGATCACGATCGACAACGCGGGTGGGCACACCTACGACCTGGCGTATACGCTGCCTTAGGTGGCCAACAACCACGCCAGCTTCTTCGCCTTAGGCAGCCGCTTCACCGCCCACTCGGCCCGCGACGCCTCCGACCGGTCCGCGAATGGCCGTGAGCCCAGCAACCGTACCGGCGGATTGGCCCGCGTATAGCGCGCACCCTTCCCCGCCACATGAGCCGCATAGCGTGCGTCGAGGTCGTTGGTTATCCCCGCGTACCAGGCGCCGTTCCGACATTCGATGAGATAGACGCACCACATGGACGTAGCGTAACCCGCCGCCCCGTGACGGGCGACACGCAGGATCAGCCCGCCTTTGCTGGTGCCGTGAGTTTTTCGAGTGCCTTACCCACGGCGGCGAACGCGAACGCGCCGGTGACGTGCGTGGCCGCACCAAGCCCACCGCCGCAGTCCAGCTTGAGCGCGTCGCTACCGGGCGGGCGCACGCCACACACGCTGCCGTCCGCCTGCGGGTACTGGACGTTCTGCAACGAGTACACCGCCGAAACGCCGAAGAAGCGATCGGGGTTGCGGGGAAAACCGTGCTCCTGGCGAAGCTTTTTCCGGATCATGCTGAGCATGGCGTCGTGCTCGGTACGCGACAGGTCGCGCACGCGGACCTGCGTCGGATCGGTGCGACCGCCGGCCGCGCCTACCGTGACCAGCGGGACCTTTCGCCGACGGCACCAGACGATCGTCTCCAGCTTGACCTTGAGCGCGTCGCACGCGTCGATCACCACATCGTAGTTGCGGTCGAGCAGTTCATCGAGCGTGGACGGCGTAAGGAAGCGTTCCATGGCCTCGAGCCGGATGGTCGGACTGATCGCATGAGCCCGCTCGGCGATGACGCCGACCTTGGGTTTGCCGTACTGACCGTCGAGTGCGTGCAGCTGACGATTGGTATTGGACAGGCAGACGTCGTCGCCATCGATCAGGGTCAGGCGCCCCACACCGCTGCGCGCCAGGGCTTCCGCCGCCCACGAGCCGACGCCACCGACACCGATGACGCAGACATGCGCTTGGGCGAGGCGGTCCAGGCTGCCGCGCCCGTACAGGCGCTCGATACCGGCGAAGCGTTCCGCCTGTGCGGTGCTCACATGACTCTCGGAGGAAAGGACTGTGCTCATTGTCTCATATTGAAAGAATGGGGCCGTCCGCTATGCTGACGGCCGTGCCAAGCCATGGAACACCAATGCGTGCGCTGCTCTTCGTCATCCTCGGCCTCGCGGTCGGCGCGATGGGCGCGACTTTCGCGCTGTCCGCCCTGCGTCAGGGCACGCCGTTCCATGACGGCGTGATGGCCGTGATGCAGCACCACATGGGCGCGCTGCGAGCCAACGTGCGGGCGAAACAGTGCGATGCCAAGGTCTCGGCCGAGCGGCTAACGCGCCTGCGCCTGACGGCCGGCGACATTCGTGAGGCGTTCCCGGATATGGACGCGGGGTTCGCCAGAGCCGGCGCCACGCTGGATGCCGCACTGGATGCGGCCGTCGCGGCGGCGCCCGCCAGCTGCGACGCCCTTGCCGTCGCGCTGAAACCCGTAGGCGATGCCTGCCAGTCCTGCCATCAGCAGTACCGCTGACCCATGAACGACGCCGGCCCCTCTGTCGCCTCGCCTTCGGACAAGCCCACCGGTCCGCTCGGCTTCCTGCGCATGCGCTGGTGGCTGCTGGTGCGCGCCATGGCGCGCTTTGAAACGACCATGTTCCTGCGCACGCGCTACTCGCAGCCGAAGATGGTGGCGATCGGCGTCGTCGGCAGCTTCTGCCTGGCGGTGTATTACCCGGTCTGGGCCTACCTGTTCCCGCAGCCCTACGAGAACCTGCCCATGCGGCTGGTCTGTAGCGCGACCTTCATCCCGCTCGCCCTGCTGCCCTGGTGGCCGCGCCGCCTGCGGACGCATCTGCCGACATACTGGTATTTCGCGATGACGGTCGCGATGCCGTTTTTCGTCGGCTACATGACCTTACGCAACGCCACGCCCGCGTGGCTGATGACCCATCTTGCCTGCGTCATGCTGCTGATGATGCTGTTCGACCTGGTCAGCTTCCTGCTGGTGTTCTCGCTGGGCAGCCTGCTCGCGGGTCTGGTGTTCGTGCTGTCCCCGGAAGCCCACCTGCATACCCGGACGATGCTGGAGTACATCCCGTTGCTGATGTTCGGCATGGTCGGTGGCGCCACCTGCACGGTGTCGTCGAACATGGCCGAGCAATCGCGGATCGACGCCCTGACCGCGGCATCCAACAACATCGCCCACGAACTGCGCACGCCACTGGGGTCGCTGCGCATCGCCGCGCGCGCCGTCGCCCGCTTCATGCCCGATCTGATCCGCAGTCACCGGCTCGCCGAAAGCGAGGGCCTGGCCGTCCCCGAAATGCGCGCGCAGAACCTGCATGCCCTGGAGCGCAGCATCGGTGTGATGGAGCGCGAGGTCACCTACGCCAACACGATCATCGACATGCTGCTGCTCTCGGCGCGTCCGATCGGCGAGGTGCCGCTCTCCCTGCTCCAGGCCCGCGAGTGCGTGGAGCAGGCGCTACGCCGCTTTCCCTATGGCTCGCGCGCCGAACGAGACCGCATCACCCTGTCACCGACCGGCGACTTTTCGCTCATGGGCGAGGAAAGCCTGGTGGTCCACGTGCTGTTCAATCTTCTGCGCAATGCACTTTTTCATACAGATCGCGCGGGCAAGGGCGAGATCCGGGTCTTCATCGAGCCCGCCGACGGTGGCAACCGGATCCGGGTCCACGACACCGGTCCGGGCATCCCCGCGGATGTCCTGCCCCGCATTTTCAACCGGTTTTATTCCTATTCCAGCGACAGCGCCGGCACCGGCACCATCACCGGACTGGGAATAGGACTCGCTTTTTGCCGCGCGGCGATGGAGCATATGGGCGGTGGCATCGCATGCCGTACCGACCTGGGTGAATTCACCGAATTCACTCTGACCTTCCCGCATTCGAACACCGGGGGCCGGCAGTGACGACGTTGAACGCGCAGGGCGACATCCAGCCTTTCCATTTCCCGACCACTACGGTACTGGTCGACGACCACGAGGAATACCTCGACGTCGTCCCGTTGCTGCTCGATCCCATGGTCCGGGTCCGCACCTTCAGTTCACCGCGCAGCGCGCTGGCCACGCTGGGCAACAACGGCAGCCGTCCGGTGCCGGGCGGCGGCTGGCTCTACCGCTGGAAAGACCGCCCCTCGGAGACTCAGGAGCTGGTGGCCCTCGATATCGATTCGATCCATCGGGTGGTCTACGACCCGGAGCGCTTCGCGGAGATTTCGGTGGTGGTGGTGGATCAGGCCATGCCCGAGATGGACGGCATCACGTTCTGCAAGCGCCTGCCGAATCCGCATATCGGCAAGATCCTGCTGACCGGCCGGGCCGATGACGCCACGGCGATCGATGCCTTCAATTCGGGCGTGATCGACCGCTTCATCCGCAAGAACGACCCGCTGGCCATCGAGAAGCTGCAGACCGCCATCTCCGAGCTGCAGCGCCGGTACTTCGACCGTGCCAGCGCTTTCGTCGCCGAAACGCTGGCCCTGGGCAACTTCCGCTTCCTGCGCGACCCCGCCTTCCGCGAGGTCCTGCAGAGCGTCACCGCCACGTTCCAGCCCGTGGAGTGCTACGTGCACTGCAATCCGACGGGCCTGTTACTGGTCGACGCCTGGGGGATCGGCCGGTTCCTGCTGGTTCAGACGGACGAGGACCTGCGCACCCACTATGAAATTGCGGCAGATCTGGGGGCCCCCGGCGCCGTCCTGGAGTCCCTGCGGAGCGGCGAAGCCCTGCCCTGGTTCAACTCCCGTGACGGCTTCTATCACAAAGGCGTGGAGCGGCCTGAAGAACACATGTATGCCGCCACCGCCGTTTCCGGCGAGCAGTGGTACTACTACGCCCTGATCGACGACGTTGAGCGCTTCCGGCTTCAGCACGTCAAGTCGTACCGCACCTGGCTCCGGGAGCAGGATCTGAGTCTGGCCGCCGACAGCCGACCACGATTCATCTAAACGGGTTACCTTCGCCCTTCCGGAAACGCCATCGCGCCCAGCACCCGGCGCGTGGCGTTGTATTGCCCAAAACATGCGGTGCGCTCGCGGGTCTTCCGACCCGCCGACGCTTCTCTCCAGGTATTGCGTAAGGCCGCAGGGTCGTTCGCGACCCACCCCTGGCCTTTCTCGTTTTCGCGCCCGCCCGGGCGAGGTTGGCGCGCGCGTGCCGTTCGTGGTGAACGGCAACGTGTCCATCGCCCATGCCATCGAGAGAGAGATGTCCATGGAAAACGTTTCCGTTCTGCACCGTGTCGTTACCGCCCCTGCGCTGCCTGGCTTCGTTGCGACCCGCGTGGATCGATTCCACAACGAACGCGTGGCGATCGACTGGGGTGGCCGTCACATTTTGCGCGGGCGTCGCCCCGCCGGCGACGACCTGATGCTCCAGAGCAACGATTACCTCGCGATCGCGGGACATCCCGCCATCGTCGAAGCACAGCGTGAGGCACTGGCCGAAGGCGGCCTTGGCATGATGATGTCGGCGCTGTTTCAGCAGGACGCGGATCAGCCGCTGCATCGTGTGGAGGCCGAGCTGGCGCGCGCGGTGGGGAGTGAGGACGGCATCCTCGCGCAATCCGGTTTCGCCGCCAACGTCGGCCTCATCCAGTCCATCGCCGGCGATCGCATCCCCGTCTACGTCGACATGCTCGCGCACGCGTCGTTATGGGAAGGCATTCGCAGCGCCGGGGCCAGAGCGGTGTCCGTATTGCACAACGACGTGACGCATCTGGAGCGGCAGGTGCTGCGCAACGGCCCGGGCGTGATCGTCGTCGATGCGGTCTACAGCACCAACGGCAGCCTCGCTCCCCTCGAGGCCATCGCCAACCTTTCCCGTGAGCACGGCTGCGTCCTCGTTGTCGACGAGTCGCATTCGCTGGGTACGCACGGCGTGCGCGGGGAAGGACTGGTTGCCAGCCTGGGCCTCAACGACCGCGTGCATTTCATCACGGCGAGCCTGGCCAAGGCGTACTGCTCGCGCGCGGGGTTCATCGCGTGCACCACACGTTTCAAGGATTATTTCGGTTGCGAAGCTCTGCCCGCCATCTTCAGCTCGTCCTTGCTGCCACACGAACTCGCGGGCATGTCGGCAGCCCATCGGGTCATCCAGACCGAGGGCTGGAGGCGCCAGCGCCTGCGCCAGGTGACGCGCCGGGTACGCGCGGAACTGACGGAACTGGGCTACCCGATCGCGGATGGGACCGAGCAGATCATCGCCTTCGAAGCCGGCCAGGAGATCCTCACCGGCAAGGTACGTGACGTGATGGAACAGCACGGCGTCTTCGGTTCCGTGTTCAGCGCACCTGCCACCACGGTCAACCGCTCGTTGCTGCGCCTGACACTGAACGCGGGCATGAGCGACGATGACGTGACACGACTGATCGACGTGTGCCGCGTCGCGCGTGACGCCATGGCGTTGCCGTCATGGAGCGCCACGCGTCGGGCGCGCCGCGATGGCGAGCGGGAATCGGCGGCCGCCGAAGTGGCGTGAGGGCTCCGGCTCAGTAGGACGGCAGCGGGATTCGCTCGCTTTCGTCCCCCGGTACGAGTGGGAAACGTCCTTCGGCCCACTCGACCTTTGCCGCTTCGATCAGCTCTTTCGAACTGGCGACGAAATTCCACCAGAGGTGGCGCTCCCCATCGAGTGGGGCGCCGCCGAACAACATGATCAACGACGGTTGCGTGGCCTCGAGTACCGGAGCTTCGCCTTCGTGGGCCACGGCCATGTCCAGCGCCCCCAGCGGAAGGTCGCCGAAGCGCGCGGCGCCTTCCACCACGTAGGCGCCCCACTCCGCGTGCTGCTCAGGCATCGTCACACGTGCGCCCGCTTCCAGCCGCGCCTCGACGAAAAACATGGGTGCGAACACGCGTACGGGCGACGACACACCGAAAGCCTCACCGGCGATGACGACCAGTCGCGCACCGTCGCGCTCCACCACGGGCAACGTGCTCGCCGGATGGTGGTGAAATTCGGGATCGATGCGTTCATGGGTCTTCGGCAACGCCACCCAGACCTGTATGCCGTGGAGATCCTGTCCGCTGTGACGTTCGTCCGGCGGGGTGCGTTCGGAATGCGCGATACCGCGCCCGGCCGTCATCCAGTTGACGTCACCGGGATGGATATCCACCGCGCTGCCGAGACTGTCGCGATGGCGGATCGCCCCCTGAAACAGCCAGGTCACCGTGGCGAGGCCGATGTGCGGATGCGGGCGGACATCCATGCCCTTGTCCTCACCGAAGGAGGCAGGTCCCATCTGATCGAAGAAGACGAAGGGGCCGACGTGTCGGGCCTTGAGATGCGGCAGCATGCGCCGTACGACGAATCCGTCGCCGAGGTCGCGCTGCTTGCCGTCGATGGGCGTGATGGTCATGGCGCACAGACTAGCGCGCGTGCACCCAATCCGCGATGCGTCTGGCGATTGCGCCGGGCGCTTTCATCCACGCGAAATGATCCGCGGGCGCCCCGTCGAGGTCGTCAGGCACGACGACCGAGACCTCGCGCGGCGCGTCGGGCATCTTATCCAGCAGGAATGCCAGCGAAGGCGCGGGCCCCAACCAGTCGTCCCGTAGACGCTGGGCCAGGACGGGTGCTTTCTGGTGGCGCAGTGCGGCCTCCAGGTCGACGTCCATGCCACGGGCGGCGTAACGCCCGGTGCGACCGCTGCGCGACCAGTCGGCGATCACGCCACGGGCCTCATTGCCACCGAAGCCGATCCGGCGACCGGGAAGCCGACCGGCCACAGCCGCGAGTAACGGAGCCACCACATAGGCGAGACCGACCCAGGGACTGAAGCGGCGCCAGTACGGTGCCCCACTGGCGACCAGCACCAGACCGGAAACCGGAATCGCCGTCGTCGCCGCGAGCAAGGAGGCGAGTTGTCCGCCGAGACTGTGCCCTCCGATATACAGCGGCGCGTCTGGCGCGGCCTCACGAAGGCGGTGAAGGCTGACCGGGAGGTCGTCATGCAGGAGTTCGCGATAACCCCAGTTGAGTCGACGCGATGCGCGCCGGTCGCTGGAGCCGATGCCTCGCCACTCGTGGATGGCGACGGCGATACCTCGCGCGCTCAGCGCGAGAGCAAGCAATTCATAGTGACGGGCGCCGACGCCCATGGCGGGCAGCCAGAGCAGCGTCGCGGCGATCTCGCCCGCCGGGAGGTAAAGCAGCAGATCCGACGATGCCCCGTCCGCCATGCGCAGTGGCGCTGCGCTGCGCACGATCGCATCGCGCGTGGGTTCCGTCATCGATTCAGCTTCCCCGAAACGCAAAAACCCTCCCGGCACAGGGCGCCGGGAGGGCTAAAGTCATGCAAAACGGGCGGCGCGAGCCAGCCCTGGGGCATTACTTCGGAACGACGTTGTCAGCCTGCGGACCTTTCTGGCCCTGGGTCACGGTGTATTCCACCTTCTGACCCTCGGCAAGCGACTTGAAGCCGTTGCCCTGGATGGAACGGAAATGCACGAACACGTCCGGACCACCCTCATCCTGAGTGATGAAGCCAAAGCCCTTGGCGTCGTTGAACCACTTCACAGTACCAGTTGCCATCACACACACCTCTATCCAACACACTAAAAACCCGGCTCGACGAGCCGGCGACTTACTGAGCTTGCAGGACCGGGTGAGGCGATGGAGCGTTAACTTCGCGCTTACATCGGGTCACTCGCGTGACCGCGCAGACACAGTAGGGTCGATCATAACCGTATTTTCCGGAAGTTCTGTAGGGGATCCCCTACATCAGCCGTTTTTTTGACACGGATCACGCGATTCGGACAGAAAAATCGGAAATGACGAGCAAAAAAAAGGCCGGGCGTCGCCGCCCGGCCTTTTCGAAGCTCGGTCAGTCCGAAGGCTTAGGCCTTCTGGACTTCCTCAGCCTGCAGGCCCTTCTGGCCGTTCACGACCTTGAAGGAGACCTTCTCGCCTTCGGCGAGCGACTTGAAGCCGTTGCCCTGGATGGCGCGGAAGTGCACGAACACGTCCGGGCCATTCTCGCGCGAGATGAAGCCAAAGCCCTTGGCGTCGTTGAACCACTTGACGGTGCCGATTTCACGATCCGACATAGAAACACTCCAATACGATTTTTTACGAATAAAACCAGCAACTTAAATAGTTGCCGCCTAACTGGTGTGCAAGGAAACGCGAGGAGCGAAGCGATGTTGCGGATACGTGATCAGCTGCATCGGGTCAAACTAACTCTATGACCCCGGCAAACACAGTCCGGCGACTATACAGGCCCGGAAACCAAATTGCGATGGCGCGATACACCGCCTCGCCCCGTCGCCACTGACGCCGCGTTCACTCATTCCGCGCACATGCTTGCGCCCCGTCGCAACGTTCATGCGAATTGACCTACCATCCGATCCACGCTCAGCCCAAGGGGGACCGCCTCATGAACCGCTCCAGCTTCCGACTCGTTCCGCTTCTCATGGGCGCCCTCGCCCTCGCCGCGTGCGCGGACCACAACACCAAGCCGCAGCCCAGCACCACCCGGACGACCAGTTCTTCCACGGCGACGGGCAAGAGCGTCGTCAAGCAGCGCACCGCGACCACGACCGTGACCAATGTTCCCGCGAGCAAGACGGGCAGCCGCGCCGCCGCTGCCGCGGGCCCGCTGCCGGACAGCACCGGCATCGCGGCATGCGATGAATACCTGGCGAGCTACAAGAGCTGTCACCTCGCGGCGGGTATCTTCGCCCGCGACCAGATCGACAGCCGCTACGACATGATGCGCACCAGTCTGCTCCGCCAGTCGCAGGATCCGGATATGCGTGGCCAGCTCGGCGCCCGTTGCGCGTCGCTTGCGGGTCAGCTGAAGGATGCGTTGCACGGCAAGTCGTGTGCCGATACCCCGGCACCGGCGTCCACGCGCTGATCAATCCGCGAGCGCTTCGCGCAGCAGACCGGCCAGCCCTCGCGGCTGGCCTTTTTCTATGACGATACGCGGCGTGCCATGCCACGCCGCACACTCATGCAGGGCCTCCGCCAGGTCCCCGACCAGCGCCGGAGACAGGACGACACCCTCCTCCAGCCAGACGCCCAGTACCTGGAAAAACCCTTCCTGACGATGAGCCTTGGCGTCGAGCCGGCCGACCAGGCGACCGCGATGCAGGATCGGCAGCGCGTAGTAACCGTACTTTCGTCGGGGCGCGGGCGTGTAGCACTCGATGGTGTATTCGAAACCGAACAGTTCCAGCGCGCGTGCCCGATCCCAGACGACGGGATCGAAAGGCGATAGGAGAACCGTACGCGTGGCCCTCAAACCGTTGCGTGCGGCGTCGGCGAGCGATCCCGCGTGCTCGCGGTGGACGTATGCCCTGTCGCTCCACCCGGTGACGGCAACCTCGATGAGCACTCCCTCCGCCACCAGCGACGCCAGCTCCTCGTCGGTCACGCGCGGACGCAGGCGGTAGTAGTCGGCGATCCAGCGCGCCCGGGCGATGCCCAGCGCCGCCACGCTGCGCAGGATGAAATGACGGCGCACCGCCGATTCGTCGAGGGAGTCCGCTGGCGGCGGCTCCGGCCAGCGTGCCGTGACCCGCTCGGCGAGATCGTAGACACGCTGGAAACGATCGCGCCGGGCGATCATCAGGTCGCCGAGGGCAAACCACGCCTCCAGCCAGCGCTTTTCGGGTTTCCAGCCCCACCAGCCCTTCGTTCCGGTCGCTTCACGCTCGAAGTCCGCCGCGCGCAAGGGGCCTTCCTTACGGATGCGGTCGATCAGAGCATCCATGTCGCCACGGGCCTCGGCGTGTACGCGCAGCGCGTTTTTATGCGCCCAGTGCCCCGCCCGCCCACTGCGATAGTCGCGGTGGAAGCGATAGTCCTGCGCTGGCACGAAACAGGCCTCGTGCGCCCAGCATTCGGCGAGCAGGCCGTCGGCAAGCGATTCGTCGAGCCACTCGGTGCGATAGGCACCCAGTCGCGAGAAAAGCACCATGTAAGGGCTTCGCGCGACGACGCTGATCGTATCGATCTGCAGCATGCCCATACGTGAGATCGCGGTCAGGACGTCCGCCTTGCGCGCTCGCCGCGTCACACGTTTAGCGAGGCCCTGCGCGGCCAGATGCAGCAGCTGCGCCGAACGATGGGACAGCTCCATCACGGCGTCCGTGGAGGACCTGTCGGATACGCGTGACGGCACGGTAAAGGCCTTTCCGCAGTTGGGCCGCCATTAAATCGTGCCTTGCTAGCGTCGGCAACGATGTCGCAAGCCGAGGGCTTGCGACCCCTGCCACCCCCGACCACGGAGGCTTACATGAAGAAGCACATTCGCGCTGCCGCGCTTGGCGCATCCCTGCTGCTGGCTGGCGCCGCATTCGCCCAGGACGTTCCACCGCCCGCCCGCGTCCCGCCTCCGCCGCCGGGTGAGGCCACGCCTCCGCCGCCTCCGCCGCCGTCGGACACGGCACCGGGTTCGATGCAGCAGGCGCCGGATCCGGCCATGCCGCCGCCGGCCGCCGATGCACCGCCTCCGCCCCCGCCGCCGGGTGGCGCACCGGGGATGCCGGGCGCATCGACGCCAGCCCCGGGTGGTCAGGTCACGGTCAACAGCGGCCCGGCCCCGGCCAAGCCGTCCGGTCCCGCACCGGATTTCACGACGCTCTCGGGCGGTAAGAAGTCGATCACGCCAGAACAGGCCTCGGCGTTTCCGCTGCTGGCGAACGACTTCCAGTACGCCGACTCGAACCGCGATGGCCATATTTCGAAGGCCGAGTACCAGAAGTGGGTGACCAAGTCCGGCGCCAGCGGTCAGTAAGGCGTTCGCTCCGATGTCTCTCGACGGCCCGCATTCGCGGGCCGTCTTTTTTTAGCGCGACCTTACCCGGATCCCGGCGTCATGCGCGAACCGCCCCACTCCCCGGGGAGGACGACGAGATCACGCATACGTTCGCAAGTCTCCATGCAGGGTCTTCACATTTGTCACGGATACACTTCGCGCCTGCCGGACAGTCGCCGGCTCAGGGAGTGTCCGTGCCATGAAACGAATCCACGCCGCCGGCGCCTTCGGCGTCTACGCCTGTCTGCATGCGGGCCTCGCGCTCGCGCAGAATCCGAGCCCGATCGACATCCGTGCCTGCTCGGCGATCGAAACCGACTCGCAGCGACTGCTTTGCTATGACAAGGCCGTCGGTCGCCCGAACATGATGACGGCGGCGAAGAAAGAAGACCCGAAGGGCAATTCGCTCAGCGTCGATCTGGCGACCCGCAACTCGGCCGACGTGGGGCGTCCGCTGTCGCTGCTCGACAGCCGCTGGGAGCTCTCGCCCGAGAGCAAACTCGGTACGTTCAATCTGCGCGGTTACAAGCCGACCTACGTGTTGCCGTTCTTCGGCACCAACAAACAGAACACGACGCCGCACACGCCCGCGCCGGACCACACCGTCACGACGCCGCAGGATCTCGACAACGTCGAGGCGAAGTTCCAGATCAGCCTGAAGACCAAGGTCGCCGAGAACCTCTTCGGCGACAACGGCGACGTGTGGGTCGGCTATACGCAGTCGTCCCGCTGGCAGGTGTACAACAAGGACAACTCGCGTCCGTTCCGCGAGACCAACTACGAGCCGGAAGCGTTGCTGGTGTTCAACACCAACTACAACATCTTCGGCTGGAACGGCCGTCTGGCCAGCATCGGCATCAACCATCAGTCCAATGGACGCGCCGATCCCCTGTCGCGCAGCTGGAACCGCGTCGTCGCGGATATCGGCCTGGAACGCGAAGGCTGGACCATCATGCTGCGTCCGTGGTGGCGTATCCCGGAAGCACGCAAGGACGACGACAATCCGGACATCAAGGACTATATGGGCCGTGGCGAAATCACGGTCGTGCACGAAGTGGGGCGTCAGGAGTTCTCACTGACGGGGCGTCATTCGTTCCGTACGGGTGACCGCTCGCATGGCTCGCTGCGTGGCACCTGGAGCTTCCCGGTGGTCAACAACCTGCGTGGCTACGTGGAAGCGTTCAACGGTTATGGCGAGAGCATGATCGACTACAACCACCGTGCGACGTATCTGGGCATCGGTGTGTCGTTGCTGGATTGGTATTGATCTCTTAGGAACCTGCGCAGCGGCATCACCGCTGCGTTGGCTTTTCGCGCGCGGGGCGCGCTCCTACCACAGCGGCGTCGTAGGAGCGCGCCCTGCGCGCGAATAAGGTCACGTCGGCGAAGCCGACCGCTTAATGATGATGACCGCCGGCACCGTGCACGTGACCGTGCGCCAGCTCTTCTTCGGTGGCGTCACGCACGTCGGTGATCTCGACGGCGAAGTGCAGGGTCTGACCGGCCAGCGGGTGGTTGCCGTCGACGGTGACGTTGTCGCCTTCGATCTTGCTGACGGTGACGTTGATGCTGCCCTGGTCGTTACGACCCTGAAACTGCATGCCCGGCTGGAGGTCTTCCACGCCCTGGAACGCAGCGCGCGGCACCACCTGGATCAGTTCTTCGTGACGCGGGCCGTAGCCCTCTTCGGCGGCGACGTCGACCTTGAACTGGTCACCCACCGAGCGGCCTTCGAGCGCCTTCTCCAGACCCGGGACGATGTGGCCTTCGCCATGGATGTAAGCCAGCGGCTCGCGACCGTCCGAGCTGTCGATGACGTTGCCCTGGTCGTCGGTCAGCGTGTAATGGAAGGAAACGGCGTGGCGGTTGGCGATCTGCATGAAATTCTCTCGCTGGGAGGGGGAATGGAAAGACATGAAGGCGCCTTCCCGGACCCACAAGGCTAGGCGACACGCCGCCCCGGTGCAAATCGGCGGAACCGGGCATGCTGCGCCGCAACCCTCCGGGTCGTCGCGATCTGCTAGTTTTTCGGGTTTTCCCCACCCCATCCAGACCCCGCCGGGAGCCGCATGTTCGACTGCATTCTGATCGCCAACCGTGGTGAGATCGCCTGCCGCGTGATCCGGACCTGCCGCCGTCTGGGCATCCGCACGGTCGCCGTCTACTCCAGCGCGGACGCCGACGCCCAGCACGTACGCCTGGCCGACGAAGCCTGGCCCATCGGCGGCCCACGCCCGGCCGAGTCCTATCTGCGTGGCGACGCGATCATCGAGGTGGCCCGGCGCAGCGGCGCGCAGGCGATCCACCCGGGTTACGGCTTCCTCTCCGAAAATACGGATTTCGCGCGCGCCTGCGCCGCGGCCGGCATCGTCTTCATCGGGCCGCGCCCGGAAAGCATCGACGCGATGGGCTCCAAAGCGGCCGCCAAGGCGCTGATGGAGCGCCATGCGGTCCCGTTGGTGCCCGGCTATCACGGCGCCGACCAGGATCCCACCCATCTGGCAACCGAAGCCACCCGCACGGGCTTTCCGCTGATGATCAAGGCGGCCTCGGGCGGCGGCGGCAAGGGCATGCGTATCGTGCGCGACGCGGGCGCCTTTGCCGAAGCCCTGGCTTCCGCGCAACGGGAGGCCGCGAATGCTTTCGGCGATACACGGGTGATCCTCGAGCGTTACGTCGAGCATCCGCGCCATATCGAGTTCCAGGTCTTCGGCGACACCCACGGCAACATCATCCATCTGAACGAGCGCGAGTGTTCCGCGCAGCGTCGTTACCAGAAAGTGCTGGAAGAAACGCCCTCCCCCTTCCTCGACGAGGCACGACGCGCACGCATGGGCGCCGCCGCTGTCGCGGCCGCGCGCGCCGTGGATTACGTCGGTGCGGGCACCGTGGAATTCATCGTCGCCCAGGACGGCGAATTCTTCTTCATGGAGATGAACACGCGCCTGCAGGTCGAGCACCCGGTCACCGAAGAGACGCTCGGACTGGATCTGGTCGAGTGGCAGCTGCGGGTAGCCAGTGGCGAGACCTTGCCTCTGACACAGGACGACATCCGCGCCACCGGTCACGCCATCGAGGTCCGCCTGTATGCGGAAGATCCGGAGGCGAACTTCCTGCCGGGTTCCGGCAAGCTGGTGTCGCTGACCTTGCCGCCGCCGTCCCGGCATGTCCGCCTCGACGGCGGTGTGATTGCCGGCGACACCGTGACCATCTTCTACGATCCGATGATCGCCAAGCTCATCGTCCACGACCGGAACCGCGCGCAGGCGCTGGAACGGTTGCGCGAAGCTCTGGCGCGGACCGATATCGTCGGCCCGAAATCCAATGTCGCGTTTCTCGAACGCCTCGCACGCCACCCGGCGGTGGTGGAAGGCCGCATCGATACGGGCTACCTCGATCGTCACCTTGACGAGTTTCTGGCCGGCGACACGCAGGCGGGCCACGTGGAGCGCTTCGCCGCCGCCGTGGCGGTGCTTCTCGCCGATGAAGCGCAGGACCGTGGCGTGCCCGGCGACCCGCATTCCCCCTGGGCCGGAGCCGACGCGTGGCGCATCGGTCATCACGGCAAACGCGTCGTCGCGCTGATGCAGGGCGACGTCCGCCATGAGATCGATGCGCATGGACACGGCGGCGCCTACGTTCTCCGCGAAGGTGACATGTCCTGCACCGTGGCCGGGGCGCGTCTCGTCGACGGCGCGTTGTCGGCCCGTTTCGACGACGAGGCACGCCGCGTGCCACTGGCGATCGACGGGCGGTTCGTCCGTGTACACGACGCTCTGGGACGTCGCTGGTCGTTCACCCGCGCTCCCGCTTACGCGTGGGCCGGCGTCGAGTCGGGCAACGCACGTCACCTCGCCGCCCCCATGCCGGGCCGCGTCGTGCTGGTGCGCGTCGCGGCGGGCGATGTGGTCGAAGAAGGGCAGGAACTGATGGTGATGGAAGCGATGAAGATGGAGCTCGCCTTGAAGGCACCTCGCGGCGGCACCATCGAGAGCGTATCCGCGGTACAGGGCGATTTCGTCGACGCGGATGCGATCCTCGTCCGCTTCGCCGAAACCGCCTGACCGGAGCTTCCATGAACGCATCGAACCACGTTCGCATCGTCGAGGTCGGCCCACGCGACGGTTTGCAGAACGAGAAGGCCATGCTCCCCGCCGCCGTGAAGATCGAACTGATCGACCGGCTGTCGGCGACCGGCCTGGCGACGATCGAAGCCACCAGCTTCGTCAGCCCGAAATGGGTACCGCAGCTTGCCGATGCCGCCGAGGTCTTCCTCGGTATCCGGAAAGCGGCCGGCGTGGTCTACCCCGTGCTGGTGCCCAACCTGCAGGGCTACGAGCGTGCACGCGAGGTCGGCGCCACCGAGGTCGCCGTGTTCACGGCCGCGTCGGAAGCGTTCAACCAGAAGAACATCAATGCCTCCATCGATGCGTCGATCGATCGTTTCGTGCCGGTGATGGAACGTGCGCGGGCCGATGGCGTCGCTGTACGCGGCTATGTGTCGACCGTGCTCGGATGCCCTTATCAGGGCGAGGTGCCGGTGGCCGACGTGGTGCGTGTCGCCCGCCGCCTGCATGAACTGGGCTGTCACGAGATTTCGCTTGGCGACACGATCGGGGTCGGTACGCCCGCGAAGGCGCGCGCGATGCTCCGCGCCGTCGCGTCGGAAGTGCCGATGCCTGCGCTGGCCGTGCATTTCCACGACACGTACGGCCAGGCGCTGGCGAACATCCTCGCCTGTCTGGAAGAAGGCGTCCGCGTCGTCGACAGCGCCGTCTCGGGGACGGGTGGCTGCCCGTATGCCAGGGGGGCCACGGGCAACGTGGCCAGCGAGGACGTGGTGTACATGCTGCACGGCATGGGCATGGAGACCGGCGTCGATCTGGACCGCCTGGTGGAGACGGGAGCCTGGCTGGCCGGGCAGTTGGGGAAGGAAACGGCAAGCCGGGTGACGCGGGCGCGTATGGCGGGCTGAGGCGGCCCCCATCGCCAGCGGGGCTGGCTCCTGCCCGGGCAGTTGGCCATTCCCCATCCAAGCTGGCAGCATCAGGCGTATGCCTGCCGATTATCTGATCCGCCCCATCGAGCCCCGCGACGATGCCGACATCGCCGCGGTCATACGCCATGTCATGCCGGAGTTCGGCGCCGACGGCCCGGGCTTCGCGATCCACGACGCCGAAGTCGACGCCATGTCATCGGCCTACGCCCGCCCACGCGCGGCGTATTTCGTCGTCGAGAAGGACGGCCGCGCCATCGGCGGGGCGGGCATCGCGCCGCTGGACGGCGGCGATGACGAGACCTGCGAACTTCGCAAGATGTATTTCCTGCCCGAGGCCCGCGGCATCGGCGCCGCCTCGAAGGTGATGCGTGCCTGTCTGGACGCGGCCCGGCGCGCCGGTTTCTCACGTTGCTACCTGGAAACGCTGACGGGGATGGACGCGGCGCAGGCCGTGTACTTCCGGCATGGCTTCACCCGGATCGACGCTCCGATGGGTGGCACGGGCCATTTCAGCTGCGATCGCTTTTTCCTGCGCAGCCTCAATGACGGGGACCTCATCGTGGCGCCGAGGCCGCCGTCGCTGGTGTTCGGCATCGACGACCCCGGCAAGGAAGACGTCCTGCCGCTGATCGAGCAGTTGCACGGATACCTGTCCGACCTCTACCGCCATCCCCTGCCGCAGGCGATCGGCGTGGAGAATCTGCGCCGATCCGACACCACCTTCATGACGGCCCGTGTGGACGGCCAGCCGCTGGCCTGCGGTGCCGGTGTCGACCACGGCGATTACGTCGAGCTGAAATACATGTACGTCGTGCCCGCCTGCCGCGGCATGGGCCTGGGCAAGCAGATGCTGGAGGCCCTCGAACGCCAGGTGCGCGCGGGCGGTGGGACGAAGGTGAGATTGGAGACCGGCACCGCACAAACGGAGTCGATCGAACTCTACGAGCGATCGGGCTACCACCGCTGCCCGCCCTTCGGCGATCATCACGCCAATCCGTCCAGCATCTTCATGGAAAAACCCCTGTGATCCGTATCGCCGTCGAGGCCGACGCCGCCGCCTGCCACGCCATCTACGCGCCCGTGGTGAAAACCAGCGCGATCACCTTCGAGACCGACCTGCCGGGTGACGACGTCATGCGTGAGCGCATCGTCGCGCGCATGGCGCACCATCCGTGGCTGGTGTGGGAAGAAAACGGCGACGTTCTGGCGTATGCGTATGCGGGGCGCTTCCGCGAGCGCGCCGCGTATGACTGGGTCGCCGAGACGTCGATCTACGTGCACGAAAAAGCGCGCCGTCGCGGCATCGCCCGGCGACTCTATGGCGTACTGCTGGAGGCGCTGCGTCTGCAGGGAATCAATCAGGCGGTCGGCGTCATCACGCTGCCGGGCGCGACCAGCGTCGCCATGCACGAAGCCATGGGATTCCGGGCCGCCGGCGTGTGGCCCAAGGCCGGCTACAAACTGGGCGAGTGGTGGGACGTCGGCGTCTTCAGCCGGTTCCTGAGTGAGCCGCAGAATCCACCGACCGCCGTCATTCCGTTCGCGCAGCTGGTCGCGTCCGGTCGTATTCAGGCCTTCCTCGCCGAGGCCTGAGCGTCGGCGACGCGGGAGCGTGTGCTCCCGCACAAAGCCAATCCCCGATGCCTCGGCTAAGATGGGCCTCTTTGCCAGTCGCACCGCGGAGTTTCCATGCAGCTCGAACAGGTCAGGGCCGTCATCACCGGCGGCGCATCCGGTCTCGGTCACGCCGTCGCCGGGCGACTCGTCGCCGCCGGCGCGAAAGTCGCGCTCTTCGACGTCAACGAAGAGAAGGGCCAGGCCGCCGTGGCCGCCCTCGGCTCGCACGCTTCGTTTTACCGCACCGACGTCACTTCCGAGGAAGGCGTGACCGCCAACGTCACCGCCGCGCAGGACGCCATGGGTGGCCTCAACGCCGTGATCAACTGCGCCGGCATCCTTGGCGCGGGTCGCGTGCTGGGCAAGGAAGGCCCGATGCCGCTGGCCAACTTCAGCACCACCGTGCTGGTCAACCTGGTCGGCAGCTTCAACGTCGCCAAGGCCGGTGCCCAGCTGATGCAGGGCAACGCGGCGGGCGAGGACGGCGAGCGCGGCGTCATCATCAACACCGCATCGGTCGCCGCCTATGAAGGCCAGATCGGACAGGCCGCCTACTCCGCGTCCAAGGGCGGCGTGGTCGGCATGACGCTGCCGATGGCGCGCGAGCTCGCGCGCTTCGGCATCCGCGTGAACACGATCGCGCCGGGCATCTTCTGGACGCCGATGGTCGACGGCATGCCACCGCAGGTGCAGGAATCGCTGTCCGCGTCGATTCCGTTCCCGTCGCGCCTGGGCAAGCCCGAGGAGTTCGCCGACACGGTGGCCTTCCTCCTCACCAGCCGTTATATCAACGGCGAGACGATCCGCCTCGACGGCGGCGTCCGTCTCGCTCCCAAGTAATCCAAGCCACGACACCGAACGCCATGAAAGCATCCGAAGTCAAAAAGGGTAACGTCGTCGAAAACGACGGCACCGTCTACCAGGTCCGCGATATCGAACGCAGCGCGCCTTCCGCGCGCGGCGGCAACGTCACCTATCGTTTCACCCTGTACTCGATCCCGGGCAACCGCAAGTTCGATCTCAGCGTGCGCGCCGATGACGAAATCAAGGAAGTCGCCCTCGAGCGCCGCCAGGCGAAGTTCTCGTACATGGACGACGACGCGTTCGTCTTCATGGACGACGAGGACTACACCCAGTACACGCTGGACGCGAGCGTCGTCGGCGACAACGCCGGCTACGTCGTGGAGGACCTCGAGGGTTACTACATCCAGGTGATCGACGATGCACCGGTCGGCCTGCAGGTGCCCACGTCGGTCGTGCTGACCGTCACGGACACCGCCCCTGAAATGAAGGGCGCCAGCGCGACCAAGCGGTCGAAGCCCGCCACGCTGCAGACCGGCATCGAGATCCAGGTGCCCGAGTACATCACGACGGGCGAAAAGGTCACCGTCAACACGCTGACCGGCGAATTCGCCGGCCGCGCTTAATGCGCGTCGCGGAGCGGCATCGCGCGGTATCGATGCCGTTCCGCGTTTTCGCTCGCCGTCCAGTCAGCAAGGCTGCGGCACAATCGCCCGCTCAACGGATGAGCAAACCCACCCCATGAACAACGGCTACTCGCTTCGCGCCAGCGTCATCGACACGCTGATCCGGACGAAGCGACCCGACGTGCCCGTGCGCGTCGCCCTGCGCAATACCGCGGCCGTGGTGCTGCCGATGGCGCTCGGCATTTTGCTGGGCTATCCGCAGATCGGCCTCGGCATCGCGGCCGGCGCGCTCGACACGATGTTCTCCGACCAGCCCGGGCCCTATCAGCAGCGACTCAGCCGTTTGTTTCTCGCCGCGCTGGCCGCCGGTGCCGCATCGCTCGTCGGGTTCCTTATCGGCGACTGGATCCTGCCGATGTGCGTCGCCTGCCTGGTCTGCGGTTTCTTCGGCGGCATGCTCGTGGTGTTCGGCCCCGATATCGCGCGCGTGGGCATGACCAGCATGCTGCTGCTCGTGATTACGGCGGCGACGCCGAAAGGGCTGGTCGACGCCCTGAGCGGTGGCGCCCTCATCTTTGCCGGCGGCATGCTGCTGGCCGCCTTCTCGGTCGCGGCGTGGCCGCTGCAACGTTACCGCCCGGAGCGCCTGGCGCTCGCGGTCGTCTACCGCGGGCTGGCGGATCTCGCACGCAAGCCGCAGAAGGATGGCGAAGCCCCCGGCCTCGCCGACGCGATGAACACGTTGCAGATCACCCTGCTCGGCCGTCATCACGCGCGTGGCCGCGCCATGGAAGCGTTCCGCGTGTTGCTCGAACTGGCCGAACGACTGCGTCTCGAACTGATCGCCATGGCCGAGCTCGACACACGGAAGGACGGCATGAGCGAGATGTTCCGCGCCGATGCCGCGCGCGTGCTCGATGCGACGGCCGACGCACTCGACGCCGCCGAACCGCCGCAGCGGGCCGAGCGTGCGCTGGCCACCTTGCAGGCCAGCGAGCGCGCGTTGCTTGCCGGCTCCAGTGGCATGGGCCTGAGCGGTCATATCCGCGCCCTGTCCGGTCAGCTGGCGGCCGTCGTCCGTAACACGAACTGGGCCGGCTCGCGCGGTGAAGAACGCGCCCAGCGCGCTGAAACCGCGCTGCCCGAAACGCTGCGCAGCAGCTCGGCGTTGTCCACCCTTCGCGCCAACCTGACGCCTGGCTCGGTCGCGTTCCGCCACGCGGTGCGCTGCGCCGTCGTCCTCACCCTCGCCTTCGCGCTCTCACGCTACTTCGCCCTGCCCCACGGTTACTGGCTGCCGATGACGGCGGCGATCGTGCTGCGCCCCGACTTCGCCGCCACGTTCAATTTCGGTCTGTTACGCGTGGTCGGTACCGTGCTCGGTCTGTTGCTGACGACCTTCGTGCTGCGCCTGACGCCCGACGTGCCCTGGGCGCACCTGGCCGTCATGGGCGTTCTGTGCGTCGCCTTCCGTTACCTCGCCGTGGCGCACTACGGTATCGCCGTCGCCGCACTGACCGGCACGGTCGTCGTCCTGCTGTCGTTCGAGGGCGTGGACCCGAACGCGGCCATGACCGACCGCGTGCTCAACACGGCGCTGGGCAGCGGGCTCGCCCTGCTGGCGTATCTGCTATGGCCGTCGTGGGAACGCCATCAGGCACGCAACGCCCTGTCCACGATGCTCTGCGCGTACGCGGATTACCTCGATGCCCTGGTCGCGCCGGCCGACCGTCGCACGCGACACGAGGTACGCACCGCCACGCGTACGGCGCGGACCAACGCGCAGGCCTCGGTCGACCGCATGCGCGCCGAACCGGGCACGCCCGCCATCCTCCTCGAGCTCGCGGAGACCCTGTTCGCCAACGGCAACCGCCTAGCCCGCACGGCGATGGCGCTGGAGTCGTTGATCGATGTCGATGAGGTGCCTCAGGCATGGACGCACGTGGGACCGTTCATTCACGAGGCGGCGGTCGCGTTGCGGGCCCAGGCGGAGGCACTCACCCGGACCGAAGGCATCGCCGTACCGCCGTTGCTGCGCGACCACCAGCGCGGCTTGATGGCGTCGCTGGCGCGGTCGACCGATCGCGAGCTGGCCGAGGCGGTGGAGCGCCTGACCGACCGCCTGACCGACAACGTGGATACGATCGCGCACGTGGTGACGAGGCGGTCGGTGACGCCCGCCTGACCTCAAACCGCCTGTAGGAGCGCGCCCTGCGCGCGAAAAGCCTACAGCGGGCAACACCTCCCCTTTCCGCGTCGCCGCTCCATAGGCTTTTCGCGCGCAGGGCGCGCTCCTACCGCGCGGCGGCGCGGCACCCTTGCTGCACCGCCAGAAGCTCCGGACAACGCCCGGCGCTACACTCGGGCCATGCTCAAGATCGACACGCACGCGCATATCCTGCCTCGTGACTGGCCCGATCTGGCGGCCCGCTACGGCGATGACCGTTTCCCGGTCATGACCCATAGCAGCGGCCACCACCGCATCTACAAAGACGGCAAATTCTTCCGCGAAGTCTGGGACTCGGCTTTCGACCCCGAGGTACGCATCGCCGACTACGCCCGCTTCGGCGTCGGTGTGCAGGTCGTCTCCACCGTGCCGGTGATGTTTTCGTACTGGGCCAAGGGGCATCAGGCGCTGGAGCTGCATACCCACCTGAACGACGACATGGCACGCGTGTGCGAAACCCATCGTCGCCACTACGCCGGCATCGGTACCGTCCCCCTGCAAGCGCCCGACCTGGCGGTACGTGAACTCGAACGCTGCATCGACGAACTCGGCCTTCAGGGGGTGCAGATCGGCTCGCACTGCAACGCCTGGAATCTCGACGCCCCGGAACTGTTCCCGTTTTTCGAGGCCGCCGCCGACCTCGGCGCCGCCGTGCTGGTGCACCCCTGGGACATGATGGGCAGCGAGAGCATGCCCAAGTACTGGCTGCCCTGGCTGGTCGGCATGCCGGCCGAGCAGGCGCGCGCGGCCTGCGCCCTGATCTTCGGCGGGGTGCTCGAACGGCTGCCCACGTTAAGGGTAATGCTGGCGCACGGTGGCGGCAGCTTTCCCTACTCCATCGGTCGTATCGAGCACGGCTTCCGCATGCGCCCGGACCTTGTCGCGACCGACAATGCGCGAAACCCGCGCGAATATCTCTCCCGCCTGTTTTTCGATTCCTGCGTGCACGACGACGCGGCGCTCCGCTATCTGCTGGCGACCGCAGGCACTGACCGCGTCATGCTTGGCACGGACTACCCGTTCCCGCTGGGAGAGCAGGAACCCGGCAGCGGTATCGACGCGCTTGGCCTCGGCGACACCGACCGGGCGCGCCTGTTCCACGGTACGGCCTTGGAATGGCTCGGCGTGCCGCTGTCCCGTTTCCAGGCGGTCGCTGCCGTGGCGTGACGTGACGCAGCGCACAGCGGCCCTCGTCATAAGCGCACCGGCACTGTGCAAAAATGGCGGGATAGCGCGGCACCGCCGCTGGACCAGGGGAATCCGAATCGTGAACCGCTCTGTGCATGCCTTTCTGCTCGGCCTTCTGCTGGCCAGCCCTGTCGCTGGCGCTGCCGATATTTCCATGGCCGATGGCGCGATCCGCTTCCCGGTGCCCGACAACTGGGTGCCGATCATGCAGTCGCAGGGCGAAACGGAAACGCAGATCTTTCAGGTACCGGGCGCCAACGCGGCCAATGCCACCCTCGCCCGCGTATCCGTCACGCTGCAGAAAGTGCCCAATCTCAACGGCTTCCAGCAGTTCTCCGGCAACATGCGCAGCCGCGCTTCGGGCCTGACGGAATACGCGGCCGGCAAGGCGAACAGCCCGACCGAAAACGTCTACAAGGCCAAGGAAGGTACGGTAACGCTCGACTACTACGAGCGTTATTTCTACAGTGGCGGGTATGCGATCCAGCTGCGCTGCATCCGCCCCGGCGGTGACGCGAAGTGGAGCGCGGCGTTCGACAAGGGCTGCGCGGATCTGGCGGCCCGCATGCCCTCCTGATTTCGCAAGGCTCTATGTATGACCGGTTTCGAAGCGACGCGCGCATGGGCCGAAGCTCAGGACGCCGTGGATCCGCTGCGCGCGTTCCGCAACGCATTCCACATCCCGCCGCACGAGGGCCGTGACAGCCTGTATTTCTGCGGTAACTCGCTCGGCCTGCAACCGACGAGCGTGCGCGCGGCGATCGAAGCCGAACTGGCTGACTGGTCCGACCTCGCGGTGGAGGCCCACTTCCGCGGCCGCTCACCATGGATGCACTACCACGAGTACGTCCGGGACGCGATGGCGCTGGTCGTCGGCGCCGAGCCGCACGAAGTGGTGGCGATGAACACGCTGGGCGTGAACCTGCACCTGATGATGGTCAGCTTCTACCGCCCGACCGCCGAGCGCCCGGCCATCCTGATGGAAGCCGGCGCCTTTCCCACCGACCGTTATGCCCTCGAGTCGCAGGTGCGTTTCCATGGCTTCGATCCGGCGACCGATTTGATCGAACTTCAGCCGGACGGTCCGGGCGGCACGTTGTCGATGGCTGCCATCGAACGGGCCATCGCCGAACACGGCCATCGCCTGGCGCTGATCATGCTGCCGGGCGTGCAATACCGCACCGGACAAGTGTTCGACCTGGCGGAGATCGTCCGTCTCGGCCATGCGCAGGGCTCCCTGGTCGGCTTCGACCTCGCCCACGCCGTCGGCAACCTGCCTCTCGCGCTGCACGACAGCGGCGCGGACTTCGCGGTCTGGTGCACGTACAAATATCTCAATGCCGGCCCTGGCGCCGTTGCCGGTTGTTTCGTGCACGACCGTCACGCGCGCGCCGACGTGCCGCGCTTCGCCGGCTGGTGGGGCCACGACAAGAGCACGCGGTTTCAGATGGGTCCGGAGTTCGTGCCGACGCCCGGTGCGGATGGCTGGCAGCTTTCCAATCCGCCGATCCTCGCGCTGGCTCCGTTACGTGCGTCGCTCGATATCTTTACCCAGGCTGGCATGCCTTCTCTCGTGGCGAAGAGCCGCCGCCTTACCGGCTATCTCGACTGGCTGATCCGCACGCGGCTCGACGACGCACTGGATATCGTCACGCCCAACGATCCGCTACAACGTGGCGCGCAGTTGTCGATCCGCGTGCGCGCCGGTCGCGATGCGGGGCGCGCGCTGTTCGCTCATCTGGAGCAGCATGGCGTGATCGGCGACTGGCGCGAGCCCGATGTGATCCGCCTTTCGCCGACGCCGCTCTACAACCGCTTTGCTGATTGTTTCGGCGCCGTCGAGGCGATCGAAGCCTGGCGCGGGGCGCAGGCATGAGCACGCAGGAGCTGTTTCCCGCGCCCTATAGCGAACGCGGCGACGGGTTCGTCGTGCAGGCCGTTACGCACTGGCTGCGGACCGCGCCGGGCCGCGTGATGTTCGGCCTCAAGGCTGGCGGACTACCTGTGGTCCTGCCCGATCGCCCGGCGACCGTTTCGCATCGTGGTGTCGAAGCAAGAACCGATGGGCACGTTACGGCGGTTGAGGATGTCAGCAGTGTGTGGCTGCGTGAGCATCCGGAGGTCACATCGCGCTATGTCGCCTCGTTGCGCGACGTGCTGAAGAATCCGCGTGCCCGTCTCGATGGCTACGCTACGCAGGTCATTTTTACGGGTTCTGTTGAGCTGTATGCGGGGCCTGCGATGGACGCGGTGGATTTCGAACTCGATGATGAGGACGGGTCTTACGAGCGGGTGATCGAGCTACTTCGTCACGCGCCGCGCGATGGCCGCACGCCGTTCGCGATGCCACCCGAGCCGGGGATGGGAAGTTTTGAGGATCCTCTCTTCCTTGCAGGAAATCAGGCCTGGATCGACGGCAACCGGGTGTTGATCGAGTACGAACCGGACGAAGGCGGCCGAAGCGAAACCGTCGCGCTGGATCGGGATGCGCTCGCGGACGCGATCGAACGCGCGTGGTACGCGATGATCCACGTGGCCGAGGAAATCCGCACGGGGCTCGCGCGGCCAGCCTGATCGGACGCCTCCGGAGGCGTCAAGAGACTGAGAACGAGGCCGTCGATTCAGGCCACACCGGCGTGAATACGTCGGAGTCCATCGCAGGCAATTGATCGAAGTTTGGAAGGTCCGGTTGCCGCCACTGAAGAACGAGTTGATAACTCATGATTACCTCTTGCTGGCGAAGCGGCACCGGTAGAGCGTGAGGAAGCCCGTAAGCAACGCGGCATGCACCACGGGATAAAACAGCACGAACGCATCGACATCCCCGCCAAGGCGGAGGCGCGGCGGAAGCAGGCCGAGAAATACACCAATGACAACGACCCCGGCAAACGACCACCCCATCGAGGCGGACGGCCGGCGTGCGACCCTCGCAACGAAGCCATACGCGGCAATACCCGCAATCGATCCCATGACTTGCTCAGTGGTGGTCGTGAAAGAGAACATCTGAAAGATCAGTACACCGATCGATGCTCCGAGGGGTAGGAACGAGAGGATTCTGACCATGGCTCGATTCCTCCGCTTCCCATACACGCTCTAAGTCTCCGGCACCAACCTCAAGCCTGCAAAAGCCGACCCGCTAGGGGGCGTTTCGTCCCCGAGACCTCAATACGGCGACACCCGCAAAGAGAGACGCGCACACGACGGCAACCAAGACAAAGGCTGCCCCGATCGGCAGCACATAGTGCACTCCCACGAGGGCCGGTGCGAACATGGCGGCCAGCGCAAGCGGCCCCATGACCCACCACCTCGGAACGACCACGAAGGCAAAGATAATTGCCGCAAGAAAGACCGCGTATGCCGACACCAGCTTGGCGAAGTTGGCGTTATCGAGATACCACATGAAGCGATAGGCGTAGACAAGGTAATGGACTACCAATGCGCCGAGCAGCGCAGCGATCGCGGGTGCAATGCTTCTATTTTCACCGGCACCCACTGATAGCCTCCACCTGTAAAGCTACGACAATACGGCGACGAGCAACGATTCGACGGGGCTCATACGAGCGCCTTCAACAATATCTACCGCACTTGCTCGCGCCTGATTTCTCTGTGCGACAGGTTGACAGCAATCAGGTGGACCTAGCCAAAGTAGAGAAGCACAACAGCAAGGATCGCCAACTCTGTCAGGAAAAAGGAAATTAGTCGAATAACCAGGACATCGTCACCTTTCTTGCAAAGTTTGTAAGCGAGATAAAAATTCGCAAAGGGCCACACCATGAAAAACGCATAGCTTGCCGGTGACCCTGTTTTGAACAGGATGGTCGACAACGTGTGACCCAACGCAATCATGGGAAGCCACAAGACAATCCATATAAAATTCTGCATTGGTCGCTTCTGACTGTACGGACAGAGCTCGTGTCCTGGCGATCATTTAGCAGGATGAGGATGACGCACCTGACCGTCGCCACGCACGACGAAACGCTCCACCGTCAGCGACTCGGCGCCCATCGGCCCGTAGGCATGCAGTCGCGTCGTCGATATCCCGATTTCAGTGCCAAGACCCAGTTCACCGCCATCGCTGAAGCGCGATGAGGCATTCACCATGACCACGGCGGAGCGGATCGCGCGGATGAACCGATCCGCAGCAGCCGCGTCACGCGTCGCGATGACCTCAGTATGGTCAGAACCAAACCGCCGAATATGAGCAATCGCCACGTCGATGTCGTGGACCACGCGCACCGCGATCACGAGATCGAGAAACTCCGCCGCATAGTCATCTTCACTCGCAAGCGTCACATCACCGACCAGCGCACGCGTCCCTTCATCACCGCGCACGTCGACCCCAAGTTCTCGCAGGCGTGCAATGGCCCGTGGAAGAAAGGCGGCTGAAGCATCCCGATGAACAAGCAACGTCTCGAGCGCATTGCACACACCCGGACGACTGGTCTTGCCGTCGATCAGCAGGCGCAACGCGAGATCATGATCGGCGTCACGATCCACGTAGAGGTGGCAGACACCCTTGTAGTGTTTGATCACCGGCACGCGCGCATGTTCAGTGACAAAGCGAATCAGCCCCTCCCCGCCGCGAGGAATGGCTAGATCGACGATATCGACCAGCTGCAGCAACTCGACCATCGTGTCACGGCGCGGATCGTCGATCAGCGTCAACGCCGCTTCGGGCACGCCCTGCTCACGCATCGCACGACGCAAAGCCGTCGCGATGGCAACGTTCGAATGCATAGCATCGGAACCTCCACGCAGGATCACGGCATTCCCAGCCATCAGACACAACGCAGCCGCATCGGCGGTCACGTTCGGACGCGCCTCGTAGATCATCGCGATGACGCCGAGCGGGATACGCACACGCTCCACTTCGATGCCATTGGGCCGGACATCGCGCCGTGTGACGATGCCCACGGGATCCGGCAACGTGGCGACCTCACGGATGGCGTTGGCGACCGTAGCGACACGCGCGTCGTCCAGACGAAGGCGGTCGAGCATGGCGGCGCTCGTGCCGTTATCGCGCGCTGCCGCCATATCGACGGCGTTCGCTTCGAGCACGGCGGAGACGTCGGCATCCAGCGCGTCGGCCATGGCACGCAGCAGGCGTTGCTTCGCCGCTGTATCGAGAGAGGACACGGCCGTCGATGCGTCGCGGCAGGCCAGGGCACGTTCGCGCAGGGTAACCGTCATCGTGGCCTCGTTTATTCGGGAAGGACGACCAGGTCGTCGCGGTGGACGACGTTTTCGCCATAACTGTAGCCCAGCGCCGCCTCGATATCGCGCGTATGACGGCGCGCTATCCGGCGGACGTCGACGGCGGCGTATTGCGCGATGCCTCGTGCGAAGACGGCGTCGCCATCGGCGATCTCGATGACGTCGCCGCGGGCGAAGTCGCCTTCGGCCGCCGACACGCCGCCGGGAAGCAGCGAGGCACCCTTGCCGCGCACCGCGTTGGCGGCGCCGTCGTCGACGACGATGCGGCCTGCCGGCGGCGCGTGTCGGAGCCAGTACTTACGGGCGGCGAGGCGCGTGCTGGGAGCCTTGAGGCGCGTGCCGGTCAGGCTGCCCTCGCCCAACCGCGCGACGCAGGCGCTGTCGCGACCGTCGAACAGTACGGTTTCGATACCCGCGGCGGCCGCCTTGCTTGCCGCTTCGAGCTTCGTGCGCATGCCGCCCGTGCCGGCGGCGGTGCCCGCCCCGCCCGCGCTGGCCAGATGTTCGGGCGTGACGACATCGACGGTATCGAGGGGCCGTGCCTGCGGATCGGTACGCGGATTGGCCGTATAGAGGCCTCCGATATCCGAGGCGATGAACAGAACGTCGGCATCGACCAGCGCCGCGACGATAGCCGCCAGGTTGTCGTTGTCGCCGAGCTTCAGTTCGTCGACGGCGACGGTGTCGTTTTCGTTGATGACCGGGATGGCACCAAGCGCCAGCAGTTCGCGCAGGGTCGAGCGTGCGTTGAGGTAGCGACGTCGGTTGCGGAGGTCGTCGTGGGTGAGCAGCACCTGGGCGACCGGGGAGTCGAAGAAGCTTTGCCAGAGGCCGATGAGGCGGGTCTGCCCGAGCGCGGCAAGTGCCTGGCGACCGGTGAGGCCGGCGGCGCGCTCGGGGGCGGCGAAACCGCGGCCGGCGGCGACGGCGCCCGAGGAGACGATGATGACTTCACGGCCGGCGCTGCGGCTCGCGCGGACGAAGGCGGCGAGGCCATCGGCGTGTTCGTCGGTCAGGGCGCCTGTGGCGGTAGTGAGGAGGCTGCTGCCGACTTTGAGGACGGCGCGGTGCCAGTCTGGGAGCGGTTGGGGCGTGAAGTGCATTGGTGTTACCCCTGGCTTTCGTGCATCTGGGGTCGCCAGCAGGGCTGGCTCCTACAGGAGCGGGAGCATTACGGTGTCCGCACTCGTGTAGGAGCCAGCCTTGCCGGCGATGGTCAGGTCAGGGCTGTGAGCCTGGCCCGCAACGTATCCAGCATCAGATCGTGGCCCGATCCCGGCGATGTACGAGCAGCCAGGCTCGACTCCGGCGAACGCCCCTCACCCGCCGAGGCCGCCGTCTCCGCCGCCGCACGGTACGCGTCACGGAACGGCACGCCCGCGACGGCCTGCTCGATCGCCACGTCCGTGGCATACATCGCCGGCTCGATGGCGGCGCGCATCTTCTCGGCCTTCCACTCGAAACGGGCGAGCATGTCAGGCAGCAGTTCAAGCGCACCGAGACCCATGGAGAAGCCATGAAACAGCGAACCCTTCGAGAACTGCAGATCGCGCTGATAACCCGACGGCAGCGACAGCAACTGCTCGATCTCGGTGCGCGCGGCGGCGACGCTGGCGTAGCTCGCGCGGAGCAACTCGACGACGTCCGGGTTGCGCTTGTTCGGCATGATCGACGAACCGGTGGTGTACTCCGCCGGCAGCTTCACGAAGTCAAATTCGGCGGTGGTGAACAACGAGAGATCCCACGCCAGACGACGCGTATCCAGCAGCGCGGTGCCGACGGCATCCAGCGCCGCCATCTCGAACTTGCCGCGCGACAGTTGCGCGTAGATCGGCGAGACCTGCATACGCGAGAAGCCGAGTGCCGCTGTCGTATGCGCACGGTCGAGTGGCACATTGACGCCATAGCCCGCGGCCGTACCGAGCGGATTCGCATCGATCAGCTCGAGCGCCTGGCGCGCACGCAGCGTGTTGTCGATGAAGGCCTCGGCGAACGCCGCGAACCACATGCCCGTCGAGGACACGACGGCACGCTGAATGTGCGTGTAGCCCGGCATCGGCAATGCGTCGCTGGCCGCACGCTGGAGGCAGACCTCGGCGATCTCACGGCAAAGCGTCTCGAGCGTCGAGAGCTTTTCCTTCAGCCACAGGCGCGTCGCCACGAGGATCTGGTCGTTGCGGCTACGCCCCGTGTGCACGCGACGACCGGCATCGCCGAGGCGTTCGGTCAGACGTGCTTCGATCGCCGAGTGTCCATCTTCGAAGCGATCGTCGAGCACGAACGCACCGGCCGAAAAGTCAGCGGCCAGCGCATCGAGTTCGCGCAAGAGCGCATCGCGCTCGTCGCCGGAGACGACACCGATATTGGCGAGGCCTTCGACGTGCGCCTTGCTGGCGGTTATGTCGTGCAGGAAGAACTCACGGTCGAGCACCACGTCGTTCCCGGCGAGGAAACGCATGATTTTCGCGTCGACCTGAATACCGGATTTCTGCCAGAGCGGCTGGGTCATCGTCAGGTCCTTAAAGCGGGATGGCGGTCAGCTCGTCGAAGCCGAGCGCACGGTTGACGTTCTGCATGGCCTGGGTGGCCGCGCCCTTAAGCAGGTTGTCCAGCGTAGCGACAACCACCACGCGACGACCGTCCACGGACAGCGCGAAGCCACCCACGTCCAGATGATGCTGGTTGGCGATCTGGCTGACCCACGGCGCTTCGTCCACGACATGGATGAGCTTCTCTTTCTCGAAGCGGGCTTCAAAGCGACGGACGATGTCTTCGCGCTTCGCCTGCTTGGCCAGATAGAGATTCGTGGTCACCGTCAGGCCACGGAAATGCGGCGCGACATGCGGCATGAATTCCACCGGCATACCCAGATGACGGCTGGCTTCCTTCTCGTGCATATGCCCGGTGAGGGAATACGGCATGAGGTTGTCGCGCAGCTTTTCCGGGTTGTTGCGGTCGGACGGCGTCGTGCCCGCGCCCGAGTAACCGGACACACCGAACGACACCGGCGGCGCCGCCAGCAGGTCCTTGATCGGCGCGATCGACACCTGGATGGCCGTGGCATAGCAGCCCGGATTGCTAATGCGCTTCTCACCGCGCCAGCGATCGCGGTACAGCTCCGGCAAACCGTAGTACCAGCGCTCGTCGAAACGGTAGTCGGCCGAGAGGTCGACGATCACCGTCGATCCGGCCGCCTTATCGATCGCCTCGACGTACGGTGCCGCCTTGCCGTTGGGCAAGGCGAGGATCACGACATCGGCACCCTGCTCCGCCACGGCGGACGGATCGAGGTTGCTGTACGTCAGGTCGCCGCTGTACGCGTCGCTGTGATCGGCCAGTCGCTGGCCGTCGAGCTCACGCGACGAAACGAACGCCAGTTCCAGGTCCGGATGACCGGCGATGAGTTTGATCAGTTCGGCGCCCGTGTGTCCACGTGCGCCGACGATGCCGATGGTCTTGCTTGCCATGACCGCTCAGTCCTGCAGGGTGGGAACGCGCGACGCGCTATGCGTGACGCAGCGTTCGATATCCGCGAAGTTGTCCAGGCCGTACCAGAACACCTTCCAGAGCGACTGCTTGTAGCAGCCGTCCGACTCCGCGTAATAGAAATGATTGATGACATTGCCGTGGCGCGAACGCCAGAACAGTTTCGGATTCTCGTCGCGCATCACCTGCCACACCGCACGCCCGAGGCCTTCGCCCTGGGCGTCGTCCAGCACGGCGAACTTGTCGAGGTACGCGAAACCTTCTTCCTGCGTTAGCACCATCGCGGCGCGATAGTTCTCCGACACGTACAACCGGTAGAGATCGGTACGGTCGAAGTAGTCCGGCACGGTCTTGCGACCGAAGCTGGACTCGATCAGCTCACGCAGGCGCTCCTTGTCGACACCTCCCCACGAATCGAACCGCAGCACGCGCTCGCCGCGACGAACGAGCGTGCCCGAACCCTTGTGAGTGAACAGCTCCTTGGCCAGTTCCGAAGGACGCGTGATCGAGACAGACGAGGTCAGCGGCAGATCGTCCAGCAGATCCTTGATCTGCTCGATTTTCAGGCGCATGCCCGAATGCAGCCACGGCTGCTTGAGCAGCTGGTCGTACTCGGTCGACAGGTTGATCGAGTCGATGACCTTGCCGTCGCCATCGAGCAGACCGCCCGTGCCGGTAAGGAAGACGATCTTGTACGGCTGCAGCACGCGAACCAGTTCGTTCGCGGCGAAGTCGGCGTTGATGTTGAGGATCTGACCCGAGTCGGTCTCGCCCAGGCTGGCGATGACCGGGATCGATCCCGCGCGCAGGCTGGCTTCGATCGGAGCGAGGTTGATTTCGCGCACGCGGCCGACGAGACCGAAGACTTCCTGATCGAGGAATTCGGCGGTGAACACGCCCGAGGGCACCGACGTGGCACGCGTATCGGCTTCCTGCAGGGCTTCGACCAGACGCAGGTTCTGTGCCTGGAACACCTTGCGGACGATCGCCAGGGCTTCCGGCGAGGTCACGCGCAGGCCGTTCACCGTCTTCTTCTCGATACCGGCGGCCGAGAGCTCTTCGTCCAGTTGCGGACCCGCGCCGTGCAGCACGATCGGCGTCAGGCCGACCTGCTGCAGGAAAGATAGCGACGAGGTCAGTGCCGGCAGGTCGTCGCGCAGCACGGCGCCACCGACCTTGACCACGGCGAAGCGCGCCGCGTCGAGCTGCGAGAAGCGCTTCAGGTACTGCTGGATTTCGCGCGCGCTGCCCATCGAGGACAGCAGTCGCACGATGGTCTTGCGGGTGTGCTTGTTAGATTCCACTGTCGACGATCCGATGGATGGTCCTGGCGTAATCCGCCAGTTGTTCGAGGAGGACCCACTCGTCGGCGCTGTGCGCCTGAGCGATGTCACCGGGGCCGTACACGAAGGTGTTGTAGCCCGCCTTGGAAAACAGGGCCGCTTCGGTCCAGAAGTCCACGGCGTTGCCCACCGGGATGCCGAGTTCATCGGCGAGGTCGCGCGCGGCAAGGCGACGCGTCTCCGCCGTGGCGGTGTCGCCCGCCGGCAGCGAATCGCCACGGAAGGTTTCGCCGTACTCGACCGGTGCCGGCTCGACCAGCGTGCGGAACGTCTCCAGCAGCTGGTCCGCGTCCATCGACGGCAGCGGACGGAAGCCGAAGCGGACGTCCGCGGTGGGCGCGACCATGTTGGCCTTGATCCCGCCTTCGACCTTGCCGATGTTGAAGCGCAGACCGGTCAGACCACCGAAACGCTCATGCGACAGGGCCTGCACGTGATCGAGCGCGGCCGCGCCCCAGCGAATCGCCTGGTGCAAGGCGCTGTCCGACGGCTTCTGCTCGCCCGAGGCATGCCCTGCCCGGCCAAGGAAACGCATCTGCACCGAGTGGATGCCGCGATGCGCCAGCACCGCCTCACCTCTGGTCGGCTCGGCGACGATGATCGCCTCGTAGTCGCGCGGCGTCTTGAGGAAGCCGTCGATGCAACGCGCATCGTTGGCCTCTTCGTCGGTCGACAGCAGCAACGCCATGTCGCCCTGCGTCGCATTGGCCACGGCGACGAGCGCCGCTGCGGCACCCTTGATGTCGCAGGCGCCGAGGCCGATCGCACGATCTTCCGTCACCCGCAGTTCGTGCGGGTTGGCGGTCCAGTGCGGGGAATCCGGCACGGTGTCCATGTGTACGTTGAACAGGTACTTCGGCTTACCGCGCACGGCGTACAGATTGACGGCACCGGCGCCGAAATCCGTCACCTGCACGTCGAACCCGGGAAGGTTCGCGCGCAGGTAATCGAAAATACCGTCGGTACCGATGGTTCGTGGCGGATTGCGCGTGTCGAAACCGACCAGCGCACGCAGATGGGTCAGGGTGTCTTCGAGAAGCTTTTCCATGAGCCTGGATCAGTTCCCGTTGGCGCGGTCGACTTCCGCCCAGATCGTCGAGCTCATGCCGTAGAGCTTGATGAAGCCCTCGGCCTCGGCGACGCCCCAGTCGGCAGCCTGCGCGTACGTCGCCTTGGACGAATGCAGCAGGTTCTTCGATTCGACCTTCACGGCGTAGATGGAACCGCCGCGGGTCTCGACGATGACCTTACCGTCGACCTTGCGCTGCGTCGAGACGAGATAGGCCTCGAGGTCGGTCTTGATCGGGTCGTTGAAGAAGCCTTCATAGGCGACTTCCGTCCACTTGCGGCCGATCTCCGGCTTGAAGCGGTTCTGCTGCTTCGACAGCACGGTTTCTTCCAGTGCGCGGTGCGCGGTGAGCAGCGCGGTCAGTGCCGGCGCCTCGAACACGATGCGGCCCTTCAGGCCGATGTTGGTGTCGCCGGTGTACAGGCTGCGACCCACGCCGTACTTCGCCAGTTCGCGGTTGAGGAAGGCGAGGATCTCGGGACCGGTGGCGGCCTTACCGTTGAGCGAGGTGGCTACACCCTTCTCGAAGCCGAGTTCGATACGCAGCGGTTCGGACGGCCATTCGGCACGCGGTGCGCACCAGCCGATCGCGCCTTCGCCCGGAATTTCCCAGGCGTCGATCTCGCCGCCGGAGATGGTCACGCCCAGCACGTTCTCGTTGATCGTGTAGTGCTTGGTCTTGGCGCGGACTTCGAAGCCCTTGTCTTCCAGGTACTTCTGCTCGTAAGCGCGGACCTGGGTGTGCTCGCGCTGGATCTCGCGGATCGGCGCGACGATGGTGTAATCGCCAAGGGCGCGAACGGTCAGGTCGAAGCGCACCTGGTCGTTGCCCATACCCGTGCAGCCGTGGGCGAACAGCTTGGTGCCGAGCTCGTCGCAACGCTCCAGCGAGGCCTTCACGATGAGGTAGCGATCGGACACCAGCAGCGGGTACTGGCCCTGATAGAACTCGCCGGCCCAGATCAGCGGGGTGACGAAGGTGTCCCAGATCGCCTGCGAGGCGTCGACGGTGCGGTGCGAGGCGGCGCCCAGTTCGGTCGCACGCTGCTCGATGTACTCACGCTCTTCCGCCGAAACGCCGCCGGTGTCGACGAACACGGTGTGCACGGCATAGCCGCGCTCCATCAGGTACGGGACGCAGAAGCTGGTGTCGAGGCCGCCGGAAAACGCGAGAACGATATCTTTGCTGGACATGCTGGCTCCAAAATAAGGGAAAAGGGAAAGAGCGAATCAGAAACCGAGGCCGGACTTCGCGCCCGACGCGTGCGAGATGAGCGAAGCCATCACCGCCTTCTGCACGTGCAGGCGGTTTTCGGCTTCGTCGATGGCGATGCACGCCGGCGAGTCCATCACCGCGTCCGTCGCCTTGATGTTCCGGCGCAGCGGGAGGCAGTGGCTGAACAGGCCGTTGTCGGTGAGCGCCATCTTGGCCTCGTCGACGATGAAGTGCTTGTTGGCGTCACGAATGGCCTTTTCTTCGTCCCAGCGACCGAAGTAGGGAATCGCGCCCCAGCTCTTCGCGTAGATCACGTGCGCGCCGCTGTACGCCGATTCGATGTCATGTGACACCTGCAGCGAGCCGCCGTTCTCGGCCGCGTTCCGCTTCGCGAATTCCATGTAGCGCTCGTCGAGGATGTATTCCGGCGTCGGGCACAGCAGGGTCACGTCCATGCCCATCCTGGTCGCGATCATCAGCGCCGAGTTGGCCACCGCCGTGTTCAGCGGCTTCGGATGATAGGTCCACGTCAGCACGTATTTCTTGTTCTGGAGATCCCCCAGATGCTCCTTCATGGCCAGCGCATGGGCCAGCTCCTGACAGGGATGGGTGATCGTCTCCATGTTGATCACCGGCACCGTGGCATAGCGCGCGAACGCCTTTAGCACGATGTCCTGACGATCCACCTGCCAGTCGACGAATTTCGGGAAGGCGCGCACGGCGATGATGTCCGCGTAGCGCGACAGCACCTGGGCGACCTCGGCGATGTGCTCTTCCGTATCGCCGTCCATCACCGTACCGACCTCGAACTCGATCGGCCACGCGTCCTTGCCCGGGGAAAGCACCACGGCGTGCCCGCCCAGCTGGAACGCGCCCAGCTCGAAGCTGGTCCGGGTCCGCATGGAGGGGTTGAAGAACATCAGCGCGATCGACTTGCCAGCCAGCTGCTGACCCTGCGGCGAACGCTTGAATTCGGCGGCCTGCTCGAGCAGGGCGTCGATCTCGGCGCGGCTGTAGTCCTGGGTATTGAGGAAGTGGCGAACGGTCATGGCGGTCCAGATCGGTCGGTGGCCCGGGGGCCGTGGGTGGAATATCAGGAATCGGAAACGAAAAAACCCGGCACGGGGCCGGGTTTTTTAGTCGATGCGAATAAAATGCGCGCGACAGCCTACCCGGCCGAATGTCCGATGTACGGTCGACGAGCACGCGACGTCATCCCAGCGGCCATGCGGGCGCTAGTGAAGACAACGGCGGTGTAGACAGTATGGGACACGGCAGGGTCGGCGAAGATGGAACCCCGATCATGCCGGGATTTGGTGCGTTGCGCAACATGGGCTCTGGCTCGGCTTCGCCATCGCATGGGGGTGCTTGCGCTGAGGCACGGGAGCGGTCGGCTGCCATTCTTGTCGCTAAGTCCTCCTACGGCCTTCGCCTTCGTGCGGAAGCGCTCCAACAACGGCAGCCGACCACTCCCTTCCAACGCGACGGGGCACGTGGAAGACGAGCAAATCGCGGAACCTGCGCGCGCCGCGCTGATCGACATCGTGGGCAGCACCGCACGCACGGATCACACCTCATGCTGCTCGCCGCTTTCCCCACCCGCAACCTCTTGGTTGGGAGGGCGGGGGCGGGTGTCGTTCTCGGAGCGCTTCCGCACGTAGGCGAAGGCCGAAGGAGGACTTAGCGACGAGAATGGCACCCGCCCCCGCCCCAGCCCCCCGCCCGTGCCCCGACGCGCGCCCAAAAAAAGGCCGCGATCGCTCGCGGCCTTTCTCGACATCATGGTGAGGCGGTCAGTCCGCCGGCGCCACGTTGACGCGGACCCGCAGGCGCTCGCCCGGGTCGTAGTTCAGGCGCGAGACGTAGACCTCACCGCGGTAGCGGTATTCGACATCGTAGCCGGCGATGCGGCGCTGCTCGGAAACCGAGCTCACGTCGCGGCAGCGGGTTTCGGTGCTCTCGTAAGTGCGGTCGCCGTTGTGGGAGATGTTGTTGCCCACGGCGCCGCCGGCCACCGCGCCGACCACGGTGGCGGCCTTGCGGCCGTCGCCCTTGCCGACGGTGTTGCCCAGGACACCACCGACCACCGCGCCGAGGATGGTGCCGGCGGTGCTGTTGCCACTGGACTCACGACGGACGACTGGCTGGTCGTAGCACTCCTGACGCGGCGTCTCGACACGGGCGACGCCGTAGACGGGGTCCACGCGCAGCACGTCGGCCCAGCCGAAATGGGTGTTGTCATCCGGACCCACGGCACCCGGGGGTGGCGGCGGTGGCGCATAACGGCCGTCCTGGGCGCTGGCGCCAGAGGCGAAAACGGCGAGGATGAGCGCAGGGATAAGCAGGCGAGACATGTAGGAAAACCTCCAGCCAGGCGCACGGGCGCGCCTACTGGTACGCATTTCATCAAGTTCACGCTGAATCCACGCTTAGAACCTCGCGCGGGCGAATTCACGCACGATGTCAACCGATTCACGCCACGTGCGTGCGCCCGGGAAGGCGGCGGGCTTGTTACTATCTGCGACCGGCCGCCCGCCGCGCCCGTCCACGGATCCACGATGCCGATCTCGCTCTACAACACCTTGTCGCGCCGCACGGAGGCGTTCACCCCGATCGATCCGAACCGGGTGACGATGTACGTCTGTGGGCCGACCGTCTACAACTACATCCATATCGGCAATGCCCGGCCGCCGGTCGTGTTCGACGTGCTGGCGCGGCTGATCCGCCGCCACTACCCGAATCTCGTGTACGCGCGGAACATCACCGACGTCGACGACAAGATCAACGCCGCCGCGTCCGCCGCGGGCGTGCCGATCGGTCAGATCACCGAGCGATTCACTCAGGCCTATCGTGAGGACATGGCCCGGCTGGGCGTCGCGGCGCCGGACGTCGAACCCCACGCCACGGACCACATTCCACAGATCGTGGCGATGATCGAGCGCCTGATCGCCTCCGGCCACGCCTACGAGGCCGAGGGCCATGTCCTCTTCCATGTGGAGTCGTATGCCGAGTACGGCGCCCTTTCCGGTCGCGACCCGGAGGACCTGATCGCCGGCGCCCGTGTCGAGGTGGCTCCGTACAAGAAGAGCCCCGGTGACTTCGTGCTCTGGAAGCCCTCCGACGCCACCCTGCCCGGCTGGGACAGTCCCTGGGGCCGTGGCCGTCCGGGCTGGCACATCGAGTGCTCGGCCATGAGCGAAGCCCATCTGGGTGAGACCATCGACATCCATGCCGGCGGCGTCGACCTGACGTTCCCGCACCACGAAAACGAAATCGCCCAGAGCGTCTGCGCGCACGGCGGCAAGACCTTTGCGCGCTACTGGCTGCATAACGGCATGCTGACCTTCGACGGTCGCAAGATGTCGAAGTCGCTGGGTAACGTGCTTCAGCTACACGAACTGCTGGGCAGACACCCCGGCGAAGCGCTGCGCCTGATGCTCCTGCGCGGGCACTACCGCCAGCCGCTGGACTGGTCGGAAAGCGCACTCACCCAGTCCGTGCGTACGCTGGACGGCTGGTACGGCGCCCTGCGCGACATGGCGGATGTCGACGCCAGCGATGCGGTCGTGCCGGCGGCCGTCGAAGCGGCCCTGTGCGACGACCTCAACACCCCGCAGGCCCTGGCCGAGATCTCCCAGCTCGCCGACGCGGCGCGCCGCGCCACGGGCGACGAGCGTGCCGCCGCCAAGGCGGCGCTGCTGGGCGGCGCCGGCCTGCTCGGTTTGCTGCAGGAAGACCCGGAAACCTGGTTCCGTCAGGGCAACCCGGGCGAATGCATCGACGAGGCCGCCATCGAGGCCTTGCTGGAAGAGCGCCGGGCGGCTCGTGCCGCGAAGGACTTCGCGCGCTCGGACGCCATCCGCGACCAGCTCAGGGAGCTGGGCATCGCCATTGAAGACGGCGCACAGGGCACGCGCTGGAGTGTGGTGAAAGCATGAGCGAGCCGATCGAATCCACCGCCCTCGAGGCCCAGGCGGCCATCGCCGAAGAGTTCGCCTTTTTCAGCGACTGGACGGAACGCTACCAGTACCTGATCGACCTCGGTCGCCAGCTGCCCGCCTTTCCCGATGAGCGCAAGACGGAAGAGAACCGGGTCCACGGCTGCCAGTCCATGGTCTGGCTGATTCCCTCGGGCGATGCCTCGAAGATGCATTTCGACGCCGCCAGCGATTCGGCGATCGTCTCGGGCCTCATCGCGCTGGTGCTGCGCGTGTACTCCGATCGGTCGGCCCGCGAGATCGTGGACACCGAGCCGAGCTTCATCCAGGACATCGGGCTGGCCAAGCATCTGTCGCCCACCCGGTCGAATGGCCTGGCGGCGATGCTGGTCAAACTGAGGGCCTACGCGGCCGCAACGCTGGCGTGACCTGTACGCGTCCGCGCGACGCTGACGTGACTTGCACGCGGCCGCGCGGCGCTGACGTGACTTGCACGCGGCGCTGACGTCACCTGTAGGAGCGCGCCCTGCGCGCGATGCCTTTCGCGCGCAGGGCGCGCTCCTACGACAGCAGGCAAGAAAAAACCCTCGCGATCGCTCGCGAGGGTTTTTTTAGACCGCGGCAAAACAGGCGATCAGTCGCCCATCTGCTTCTGCAGGTGCTCGCGGCGCTCCTGTGCATCGAGCGTCAGCGTGGCGATCGGGCGGGCGTCGAGACGCTCCACGCCGATTTCCTCGTCGGTCTCTTCGCAGAAACCGTAGCGGCCTTCCTCGATCCGGCGCAGGGCCTTGTCGATCTTGGAGATCAGCTTGCGGTAGCGGTCGCGGGTGCCCAGCTCGAGCGAGTTCTCGGTCTCGCGCGTGGCGCGCTCCGCTTCGTCACCCACGTCGCGGACTTCCTCACGGAGGTTGTCCATGGTCTGGCGGGATTCTTCGACCAGCTGGTCGCGCCAGTCCTTCAGCTTGTTGCGGAAATAGGCCAGGTGACGAGGACTCATGTACTCCTCGTCGGGACCCGGCTTGTAACCCTTTGGCAGGTCGATGACAGTCGAAGCCGGCAGCGCATAGCGGCCGTCTTCGCGCGTGATGCCGTTGTCGGCGGTGTGGGAAGTGGTGCTGTTCATGCTGGAGTGCGTGGAATTCTCGTTACTGGATGAGGTAGCGCTACCCACCGCGGAGGCACTCCGCGGCGGTGTAGCGGCAACGGCCGATGCCGTCCTGCCCTGTGCGGGCGTCGGTACATCGTGGGCCGGGGCGGATGACTTCGCCGCCGGCGTTGGAGCGGGAGCCGGCGCGGCCTTGGCCGGCGTCGGCTTGGTCTTGGCCGCTGCCGCCTTACTTACGGCGGGAGCGGTGGATTTCGTCGCGGCGGGAGCCGCATGGGAAGCCGCTGGTTTTGTCGCCGTTTTAACGGGCGCCTTTGCCGCCGGCTTGGCGTTCTTGACGGGCGCGGCCTTGGCGGGTGTCTTCGCCACGGCCTTTTTCGCGGGCGCGGCGGATTTCACCGGCGCGGCCTTGACCGCTGCCTTCTTCGCCGGCGCCTTGGCCGCCTTTACCCCGGCCACAACCGTTTTGGCCGTCTTCACGTCGCCCGCGCCGCCCTTCTTGGCGGCGCCCTTGGCGGCTGCGGAACTGCTAGCGTTTTTCGCCATAATCCTTCACCTCGGTGGCCGTGGCGGCGGGGTGTTATAGCCCAGAAGCGTTACCCCAGCAACCTCTCTTCTGGGATACTGTCTTCTGGCTTACGCCGGTCGACACCGGACTCATAGTGACCCGCCTCCTCTTAATCCTGATTTCCTTCTACAAACGGTGGCTCAGTCCCCTCCTTGGGGCCCGATGCCGCTTCCATCCATCCTGTTCCGATTATGCCCGCGTCGCCATAGCCCGTTTCGGGCCGGCACGTGGCACGGTTCTGGGAACCTGGCGCATCCTGCGCTGCCAGCCGCTGTGTGAAGGCGGCCACGACCCCGTCCCCGACCAATTCGTCCTGCGCCGATGTGGCGCCCAAGGAGCTGATACCCATGACTGATGCCTGGCTCATCAAGAACGCCGAACTGATCAACGAAGGCCGCCGGTTCACCGCCGACTTACGTGTCCGTTACGGAAAAATCGCGACGATTGCGCAGCATCTGGCAACGGAACGTGACGAACAGGTTATCGACGCCACGGGCCTCTGGCTGCTGCCCGGAATGATCGACGATCAGGTGCACTTCCGTGAGCCGGGTCTCACGCAGAAGGCGGACCTGGCGCACGAGTCGCGCGCCTGCGCGGCAGGCGGCATCACCAGCTTCATGGAAATGCCCAACACCAAGCCGCCCGCACTGGACCGCGATTCGCTGGAATACAAGTACGAGCTCGCCGCCAAGTCCTCCGTGGTCAACTACGCCTTCTACATGGGCGCCAGTAACGACAACCTCGAGGCGATCCGCGCGCTCGATCCGAAGGCCGCACCCGGCGTGAAGGTTTTCATGGGTGCGTCGACCGGCAACATGCTGGTGGATAACCCGGAGACCCTCGACGGTATCTTCCGCGACACCCCGGTGCCGATCATCACGCACTGCGAAGACACGCCGATGATCGACGAGAACCTCGCCAGGGCGCACGAACAGTACGGCGACGACATCCCGATGTGGGAGCACCCGCACATCCGCTCGCGTGAGGCTTGCATCAAGTCCACCCGTCTGGCGATTTCCCTGGCGAAAAAGCACAACACCCGCCTGCACGTGCTGCATATCTCCACGGCCGACGAACTGGCGCTGTTCGAGCCGGGCCCGATCGAGGGCAAGCGCATCACGGCGGAAACCTGCGTGCACTTCCTGCACTTCGGCGGCAAGGCCGACTATGACGCGAAGGGTTCTTTCATCAAGTGCAACCCCGCGATCAAGGACGAGGCCGATCGCGACGCGATTACCAAAGCTCTCGCCGAAGGCCGACTCGACGTCCTGGCCACCGACCACGCGCCGCATCTGCTGGAAGAAAAGGCACAGAAGTACGACAAGGCGCCGTCGGGCCTGCCGCTCGTGCAGTTCGCGCTGCAGGCCGCTCTCGAGCGCGTGCATGAAGGCAAGCTCACGCTCGAGCGTGTGGTCGAGGCGGTTTGTCACGCACCGGCCAAGCTGTTCGACGTCGAGAAGCGCGGCTTCCTGCGCGAGGGCTACGCGGCCGATCTGGTCCTGGTCGACCCGAAGAAAAAGCACACGGTGACACGCGAGGAAGTTCTCTCGAAGTGCGGCTGGTCGCCGTTCGAGGGTGAGACGTTCTCGAGCAGCATCGTGTCGACCTTCGTCAATGGACAGCGTGTTTTCGACGGCAAAACCGTCGACGGCGATGTCCGTGGCCAGCGCCTGACGTTCGACCGACCGGCGAGTGGTGCGGCCAAGGCATGAGGAAAATCGCAAGCGCTGCACTCGCTCTGTGGATGACCGCGGCCGCCGCGGCCGCGGTCCCCGACCTGCCCTCGACGGTGTCGCAGGGCGGGCTGGTCATCGGCCACGCGCCCCGGGGCTCTCACGTCACCGTCGCCGGCAAGCCCGTGCATGTCGGCGACGACGGCATCTTCGTCTTCGGTGCCGGACGGGATGAGAAAGGTCCCATCGTCGTCACTGTCGGCACGGAGAAACGGGTGGTCGAGGTCACCCCTCGCGACTGGCCGATCGAGCGCGTCGAGGGTGTGCCGCCGAAGACGGTGAACCCGCCGCCGGACATCGCGGCGCGCATCGAACGCGAGCAGGCCGGGGTGGTCGCGGCACGTAACCGTGACGATACGCGCGAGGACTTCGCCCACGGCTTCATCTGGCCGGTGACGGGTCGTATCAGCGGGCGTTTCGGCAATCAGCGCATCTACAACGGCGACCCGAAGGCGCCGCACTCGGGCATGGACATCGCCGTACCTGAAGGCACGCCGGTGAAAGCACCCGCGGACGGCATCATCACGTTCGCCAGCCCGGATCTCTATCTCACCGGCGGCACCGTGCTGCTCGACCACGGCTTCGGCCTGTCGTCGAACTTCCTGCACCTGTCACGGATCGACGTGCGGGTCGGTGAGCATGTGCGTCAGGGGCAGATCATCGGTGCGGCCGGGAAGACCGGACGCGCGACGGGACCCCATGTGCACTGGGGCTTCAACTGGTTCGGAACACGGCTGGATCCGTTGCTGCTGCCTGGGATTCACTGACAGGTCGCCTATAGCCGCGTCCATTGCAGGAGCGAGCCCTGCTCGCGACCGACGTTCGCGCGGGTCTGCGCGAGCGGGGCGAAGAGCTTCGCGAGCAGGGCTCGCTCCTACAACGCAAGGCGCTAGCGCGCCTTGCTGGCAAACGCCACGGCGTCGTGCGGGTGCAGGCTCTCGTGATGGGCCACGCGGACGTGGAAGTCGGCGACATTGCGGTCGGCCTCCAGCGTCTTCTGGATACGACGGGCGGCGTCTTCGCAGAACATCAGGTTCTGGCCATTGGCCAGTGCGAACGCCTGCTCGTCCGCACGCTTGACCGCCGTCTGGACGGGAGTCCCGAGCGCGGCCTCCACGTTGTCGATCAGCGTGATCAGCGGGAAGACGCCGTCGCCGGCGGGACGCACGCGGATCGTAGCCGTGCTGCGCTGGGCATGCGGGGTCGCCACGATGCCCTTCTCCGTGCCCAGCCAGGCGAGGATCGTTTCCCGGTCCAGCGGCTGACCGGCCGCGAACGTGCTGGCGAAATTGTCCTGGATAAGCTGGCGTGACAGCGCGGCGGAGGCGGGACAGGTCGACGAGTAGACCACGTCGGTGACGATCTCGAGGCGGAAGGTCTCTCCCGTGAGCGTCGCATCGATCGTGATCGGATAGGAGCGCCAGCCGCTGTTGTCGCTGCGCAACGCATGGCGACGGACGAGGTGGTCGAAGCCGATCGTGATCCGCGCGTGGTCCGACAGCCCCTCATGCGAACTCAGGAAGTCGTTCAGCAGACGCCTGATGCCGTCGATCGTCAGCGGTCCGGCCGATAGCGCCTCGGAGACCAGCAGGTAGAGGCGTGACATGTGGATGCCGCGCGCCTCCGCTTTGGTGAGATTGACGAAGGCACCGACGCGGGCGCCGGTGGACCGCACGTCGCCGTCGCCGGCATCGAACGCGACCGGCATTTCCATGCCGTCCATACCCACCCAGTCGAGCGTACCGAGGGCGAGCGCGTGTTCCTGAGAGGCGACGTCAGGCAGCAGGCGAGTGGGGGAATCGTGGATGTACATCGGGGAATATCCTAGGGGGCCAGTCGTATCCGGCCTACCGTGCCGAGATGGGGGCCCGACTCACGGGCTCAATGGTGGGTGCCGGGAAACGGTGCGTTCAGCCCAACCGACCCGCGCGACGGGCCGCGCGCCAGGCCCGCAGAGCCGTCGCCGGTCCCGTGCGCGACTGCCGACGGTGCAGTTCGGCGAAAGGTTCGGCGGCTTTGGCCGCGCCTCGGGCCGTCGCCAGGGCCGTACGGCCCTCGAGTCCGCGGAACGTGCTCAGCGGCTGATTCAGGGCCAGCGCGGCCTTCAGACCGGCGGCGAGTTCGGTCAGCTGGGCGCGGATGGCGTCGCGCCGGGCCGGCGTATCGTCTTTCAGCTGACCTCGCGACAGGCTGTGCCGCGCCAGGCGCGACATCGGCAACGGCAGGCGCTCGCGCTCCGCATCGAGTTCCAGGCGCGAGAGCGCGAAGACCAGGTGCGACAGCGTGGCCACCCGTGACGCCGCCTCGGCAGATGCATCAGGGCCGAACCACCACGCGGTTTCGAGCGTCGCCAGCGCGCCATGCAGACCGCTGGCCGCCGATACCTGGGCACTGAAGTCCGACGAGGTGCCCTGCTCGAGCTGGGCCATCGCGGCCAGCACGGGAGCGATCCAGACCGACGCGGGAATACGACGCGCACGCTCGCTCGCGAACAGTTGCTTGGTCAGCGGATGCCGGCCCCCACTGGCGGGCGCGCCGGAGAGTTCTTCGGCCCACCACTGCAGCTTGGCCGCAGCCACCTGCGGCTCGCGGATGCCGTAGGCGGACGCGATCAGTTCCTGTTCGAAGGCGGCAAGCGCCACGTGCTCATCGCGCACGCGCTCGTCGACGAAACCGAGCGCGATGCGCTGCTGCGGCTGCACCGCCAGCCACTTGTCGATATAGCTCTGGGTCGCGCCGTCGCTCACGCCACCGCCTCCCCGACGCCCAGCAGCGCGGCCAGTTCGCCCGGGTGATCGATGACCGCGTCCGCACCCCAGCTGTCGGGATCGCCACCATCGAGGTAGCCCCAGCGCACCGCCACGGTGAACGACCCGGCCGCCCTGCCGGCGAGGATGTCGCGACGATCGTCGCCGACGAACACCGAACGGGCGGGATCGCAGCCGGCGATCGCATACGCGTGCAATACGGGCGCCGGGTCGGGCTTCTTCACCGGCAGCGTATCGCCGGAGACCACCGCGGCGGGCTTCCAGTGCGGTACCGCCTGAGGCAGCAGCGCATCCGTCAGGAACCCTGGCTTGTTGGTCACTACGCCCCAGCGGATACCGGCCGCGTCGATACCGGCGAGCAGCGGTTCGACGCCGTCGAACGGAATCGTGTGGCGGGCCATGTTCGCTTCGTAGATCGCGAGGTAACGCGGCACGAGCCGCATGATCGCGTCGGCGTCGAGCTCCGGAAAAGCCACCGCGATGATCGCGCGCGATCCACGCGACACCACCGGGCGGACGTCGTCGTAAGACGGTGGCGTCACGCCCTGCTCCGCACACAGATCGACGGCGGCGGCGTACAGATCGCGCGCGCTGTCGAGCAAGGTGCCATCCAGATCGAAGAACACACCTTCCGGCTTGAACGGCAGTCCGCTCACGCGACCTTCCTCGCCGCCAGCACGTAGTTCACCGACGTATTGGACGACAGGCTCGCGTTGCGCGTGAGCGGGTTGTAAGCGAGGCCACGCAGGTCTTCGAGCTCGAGGTCGAAGCGGCGCAGCATGCCCGCGACTTCCGACGGCTTGAGGAACTGCGCGTAGTGATGCGTACCGCGCGGCAGCAGACGCATGAGGTATTCCGCGCCGACGATCGCCGCGCCGAATGCGGCCGGCGTGCGATTGAGCGTCGACAGAAAGAGCTGGCCGCCCGGCTTGAGCATGCCGGCGAGGTCCCGGATCAGCACCAGCGGATCGGGCACGTGCTCGATCATCTCCATGCAGCAGACCACGTCGAACGAGGCAGGTTCGGCCGCGGCCAGGGCATCGGACGACTGCACGCGATAATCGACCTGAAGGTTGGACTCGAAGAGGTGCAGCTTCGCAATCTCGATCAGCTTCGCGCCGAGATCGATCGCGGTGACATGGGCTCCCGCGCGCGCCAGCGCTTCGCTGAGCAATCCGCCACCGCAGCCCACGTCGGCGACCTTAGTGCCGCGCAGGTTCGCACGGCCACCGACATACGCGGCACGCACCGGGTTGAGGTCGTGCAGCGGGCGCGATTCACCATCGGGATCCCACCAGCGCGCAGCGAGCTTTTCGAAGCGGGCGATCTCTTCCGGACTGACGTTGGCGGTGGTTTCGGTTTGCATGATTCAAGCCTCCGGAAAACGGCGGAAACGCCATTCGTGGACGGTGAGCGTGGAAGAACCGGTGATGTGCAACGGGTCGGCGTGCGCGATGCGTGTCGCCTCGTCGAGGCTGGCGGCACGCAGCAGGTAGGCCCCGCCGGACCCGTCCGTGAACGGGCCGGTCATGTCGAGTTCGCCGCGCTCGATCAGTCCGGCGAGAAACGTCTGGTGCGCCTGCCCCGCCTCGGCCTGGAAGGTCGGGTTGCGCATCGCCATCACGAGGTAGAGGTGGGTCGCCTCACTCATCGGGCTGATCCCCGGCGGCGATACGCTGGCGCCAGAAACGCGCTTTTTCGCGGATCGCGGCGGTATCGATGCCGACGAGCTCGCCGGCGACGAGCTTGCGCTGGCCGTCGATCCACACGTCGCTCACCTGATGACGGCCGGTGGCGTACACGAGCTGCGAGGCCACGTGGTAGAGCGGCTGCGTCTCGAGGGCATCCAGGCGAACCGCGGTCAGGTCGGCGCGCTTGCCCGGCTCGATGGAGCCGACGCGGTCGCCGAGGCCGATGGCCTTTGCGCCGTTGAGCGTCGCGGCGCGAAGCGCGAAGGCGGCGTCGAACGCCGCGGCGTCCTGCGCGACGGCCTTGGCCAGCATCGCCGCCGTGCGCATCTCGCCGAACATGTCGAGATCGTTGTTGGACGCGCAGCCATCGGTGCCGATGCAGACGTTGACGCCCGCGGTGCGCAGCTTCTCCGCCGGGCAGAAGCCGGATGCCAGCTTGAGGTTGGACTCCGGACAATGCACGACCGACACGCCCGCCGCGGCACACGCCGCGATCTCGCCATCGGTGAGCTGGGTCATGTGCACGGCGACCAGCCGCTCGTTGACGATGCCGAGCTTACGCAGGCGTTCGAACGGACGCATGCCGTCCTTCGCGACGGCCTCCTCCACTTCCTGCGCGGTCTCGTGCGTATGCAGATGCACCGGAATATCGAGTTGGTCGGACAGCACGCGGATGCGCTCGAAATTCTCGTCCGACACCGTATACGGCGCGTGCGGCACGAAGGCCGTGGTCAGCAGCGGCTCGCCTTGCAGGGAATCGTGGACCTCGACCGCGCGACTGAAGTATTCATCGGAGGTCTTCGCCCAGGGCGTCGGGAAATCGATGACCGGCAGGCCGATGACGGCGCGAAAGCCCATCTTGCGATAGGTCGCGGCGATCACGTCGGGGAAGAAATAGTTTTCGTTGGCGCAGGTGGTGCCGCCGCGGATCATCTCGGCCACGGCCAGTTCCACGCCGTCACGGATGAAGTCGTGTCCCATCACGCGCGCTTCGGCCGGCCAGATGTGCTCTTGCAGCCAGGTCATCAGCGGCAGGTCGTCGGCCAGACCGCGCAGCAGAGTCATGGGGTTGTGCGTGTGGGCGTTGATCAGGCCGGGGATCAGCGCGTGTTCTTCGAGGATGACGCGCTCTTCGGGCGCGTACGCCGCGCGGGCCTCGTCGGCAGGCAGGATCGCGACGATCTCGCCGCCGTGCACGGCGACGGCATGGTCGTCGAGGACCACGCCATGCGGCTCGATGGGAACGACCCAGCGGGCTTCGATAAGAAGGTCGATCGGTGTGGGGCTGGAAGTCATTTCTGCCTCAGGGATGCGGGGTACCAGGACTCTCGGAACATATCGGGCGCAAACCCCATAAACAAATCGGCACGGCGCCTGGAAGGCAGCCGTGCCGATTCGACCAACAGACGCCGTGCCTTACTTGACGCGGCTGTCGTACTCGCCGGTGCGGGTATCGACCTTGATGATTTCGTCCTGATTGACGAACAGCGGCACGCGGACCACGGCACCGGTCTCGAGCGTGGCCGGCTTGCCGCCGCCGCCCGAGGTATCGCCACGGACGCCCGGATCGGTCTCGGTGATCTTCAGCTCGACGAACTTCGGCGCCTGCACGGCGATGATATTGCCGTTGAAGAGGGTGATGACGCACTCTTCGTCGCCCTTGAGCCACTTCCACGCGTCGCCCATCGCCGCCAGGCTGGCGCGGTGCTGGTCGTAGGTCTCGCTCTGCATGAAGATCCATTCGCGATCGTTGCCGGTGCCCTCGACGTACGAGAAGCTGGCATCCGTATCGACGGCATCGGCCTCTTCGTACGAGTCGCTCGACTTGAGCGTCTGCTCGGTCGTGCGACCGTCCTTGAGGTTGCGGATACGGATACGGGTAAACGCCTGGCCCTTACCCGGCTTGATGAAGTCCGCTTCGGTGATGATCCAGGGATCGCCGTTGTGGATGATCTTCTTGCCCGTTTTGACGTCGTTGAGGCCCAGCATGCCCATCTGTATCTGCTCCAGAGTTATATCCGCCCCGCTGGGCGGCTAAAATAGGGTCTGTCACGGGCCACAGCGCCCGATCCAAGGTCCACAATGATAACCGCAAGCCCCACTTCCCGCCTATCGTCGCCTTCCCCGGGCTGGCGCGAGCTGTGGCGGGACGCCATCACGGACGCCGGCGAGCTCCTGCGGGCCGTCGGCCTCGGCGGACGCACCGACCTTCTGCCCCCCGACGACGCCGGGTTTCCCCTGCGTGTGCCCCGCGGTTTCGCGGCCCGGATGCGTCAGGGGGACGCCAGCGACCCCCTCCTGCTCCAGGTACTCCCGCGCCGCGCCGAGCACGATATGGCCGAGGGCTTTACCGTGGACGCCGTGGGCGACATGGCCTCGCGGACGGGCCACGGGGTGCTGCACAAGTACGATGGACGGGCCCTGCTGATCGCCAGCGGCAGCTGCGCGGTCAATTGCCGGTACTGCTTTCGCCGGCACTTCCCGTACGGAGAAGAAATCGCCGCCGCCGCCCAGTGGCGGGAGGCCCTCACGCATGTGAAGGCCGACCCGTCGATCCGGGAGCTGATCCTGTCCGGCGGCGATCCCCTGTCACTGGCCACGCACAAGCTCGCCGAACTCACCCGGGGCCTGGCGGAAATGCCTCACGTCATCCGCCTGCGCATCCACACGCGCCTGCCGGTCGTGTTGCCGGAGCGGGTGGACGACGAGTTCACGACCTGGCTGTCCAGCCTGCCGCTACAGAAGGTCGTGGTCCTGCACGCCAACCACGCCAACGAGTTCGACGCCTCGGTCGATGCCGCCTGCGCGCGCCTTCGCGATGCTGGCGCCACCCTGCTCAACCAGTCGGTCCTGCTTCGCGGCATCAATGACGATGCGGATATTCTCACTGACCTGTGTGAGCGGTCCTTCGCCGCCGGGGTGCTGCCCTATTACCTGCACCAGCTGGACAAGGTGGCGGGGGCCGCCCATTTCGAGGTCGACGATGAGACGGCTCTGCGCCTCGTCGACGCCCTGCGTGCAAGGCTCCCCGGGTACCTCGTCCCAAAACTCGTGCGTGAATTGCAGGGCGACCCTTCGAAGCGCCCCATTGCCGATTTCGCGCGCTAGTATGTCCCCTACCCGGTACGAGAGTGACCGGGCCGCGACAAGGGGGGAGCGGGCCGGTTCACGGGTTCGTCGGGTGGAACAGCGGTAAGCGGAACGGCATGAAACACGACAACGTCATCAGGATCCTCTTCATCGAAGACTCGGTGGAAGACGCCGAGCTTTTGATCAACGTACTGCGCAATGGCGGCATCGCCGTGCGCCCCGCCCGGGCGGTCGACGCGGCGGGCATCCAGGCCTCGCTCGACGAGCTCGTGCCCGACCTGGTGCTTCTGAATCCGAACGTGCCCGGCATCGATGCCGGTGCCGTCATGCGCCAGCTCGATGCCAGCGGCCGCGACCTCGCGCTCATCGCCATCGTCGATGGCCTGCAGGACGATGCGGTCGCCGATCTCTTCGCCAACGGCTGCCGCGGCGTGGCGTTGCGCAAGCGCCCGGACCAGATCCTTGCGATCGTCCTGCGCGAGTTCGAGTCGCTCTCGACGCGGCGCCAGGTGCGTCGCCTCGAGACGTCGCTGCGCGAGACCGAGCGACGCTGCGACTCCCTGCTCGATTCGTCGCGCGATGCTATCGCCTACGTGCACGAAGGCATGCACGTGCGTGTGAATCAGGCCTACCTCGACGCCTTCGGCTTTGCCGACTTCGACGATATCCTGGGCCTGCCCATCCTCGACCTGATTGCCGGTACGCACGCGGACGACTTCAAGACGACGCTGCGCGGCCTTTCCAGGGGCGACAAGTCGCCCCCGCCGATCGAACTGCTGGCGCGCCGCGATGACGGCAGCACCTTCACCGCGATGGTGGAATTCGCCCACGCCACCTTCGAAAGCGAAGCCTGCCTGCAGATCGTCTTCCGTCAGCAGATCGTCGACGCCGCACTGGTCGCCCAGCTGCAACGCGACCCGGTCACCGGCCTGTTCAATCGCGCGCGCACCCTGGAGCACGTGGATGAAGCCGTGGCTGCCGCGGCCGCCGGCCGCGAGGGCCAGGCCGTCCTGCTCATCGAGCCGGACAACTGGAAGGACATCGTCACCAGCGCCGGCATCGGCAACGCGGATTCCCTGCTGGCGGCCATCGCCACGCGCATCGCGGAATCCATCGACGACGAGGATGTCGCCGGCGTCCTTGGCGACCATACGCTCGGCCTGATCCTCGGGCCGCGCGGCGATCTGGAACACGCGGCTCTCACCGCGCGCCTGCGCACCGCGATCTCCGAGCACATCTTCGATGCGGGCTCCCGCTCGCTGACCGTCACGATCACCATCGGCGGCACCCTGCTGGCCGAGAAGAACGCCAACAGCGACACCGTGCTCGACCAGGCCAGCGCAGCGCTTCGCAACGCCCAGAACCAGGGCGGCAACCGGGTCGAACTGCACGACCCGAGCGCACGCGAGAAGGCCGACGCCGAGCGCGAGCAGTACTGGCTGGACCTCGTCCGCGACGCGCTGGCGAAAGACGGCCTGCGCCTCTATCACCAGCAGATCATCAGCCTGCAGGATGCCGCCGGCGAGTTCTACGAGATCCTGGTCCGCATGCGCGGGCCCAAGGGCGATGTCCTGCCGTCGTATTTCTTCCCGGTGGCGGAGCGTAACGGCCTGCTGCCCGCGATCGACCGCTGGGTTCTGGGGCACGCGATCGACGCGCTGGTGCATCGCGAAAACGACGGTCTGACGACCACGTATTTCGTGAAGATGACCCAGCAGTCGCTGGAAGACCGCGATCTGCTCCCCTGGCTCTGTCGGCGTCTGGATACGGCCAGGCTACGTCGCAGCACGCTGGTCATCGAGATGCCGGAATCCAAGGTGCTCACCAGCCTGCGCCCGACCCAGGAATTCGTCTCGACGTGGCGCAAGGCGGGCGGCAAGTTCGGCATCGAACAGTTCGGCTCCGGCCTCAACTCGTTCCAGATGCTCAATCACATCGAAGCCGACTTCCTCAAGATCGACCGCAGCTTCATGACGGATCTCCCGCAGCATCCGGAAAATCAGAAGAAGATCGCGGAGATCTGCAAGGAAGGCCACACTTCGGGCAAGCAGACCATCGCCGAATGGGTCGAGGACGCGGTGAGCACCTCACTGCTGTTCGCCTGCGGCGTGGACTTCGTGCAGGGCAACTTCCTGCAGGAGCCCGCCAAGGTGCTGGCCGAGGAATACATGCCGGTCTGACAACGAAAAAGCCCGCGATCGCTCGCGGGCTTTTTCGTGTGCCTTGCGGCAGCCGATTACTCGGCGGCGGCAGCGGCGGCAGCGGCCTTCTTGGCGACCTTCGCAGCAGCGGCGGCGGCGATGTCTTCCTTGATGCGGGCAGCCTTACCTTCGAGACCACGCAGGTAGTACAGCTTGGCGCCGCGGACCTTACCCTTGCGCTTCACTTCGACCGAGTCGATGGCGCGGCTGTGCGACTGGAACACGCGCTCCACGCCGGTGCCGTGCGAGATCTTGCGCACGGTGAAGGCGGAGTGCAGGCCGCGGCTGCGCTTGGCGATGACGATACCTTCGAACGCCTGTACGCGCTCGCGGTTACCTTCCTTCACCTTGACGTTGACGATCACGGTGTCGCCAGGACCGAAATCCGGCAGCTGGCGGGTGATCTGCTCGGCTTCGAACTGTTGGAGGAGTTTGTTCATGGCACACCTGTCAATTTTTGTTACGGCGGTCGTTTCCGGCCGCACCGTTTGGCCGTTCGTATTCACGGCGGAATTCATCAAGCAATGCCCTCGATTCATCATCGAGCGCACGCTGCGTTAGCAGATCCGGCCGGCGCAGCCAGGTACGACCCAGCGACTGTTTTCGACGCCAGCGGCGAATAGCCGCGTGATCGCCGGAAAGCAGCACCTCCGGCACGCCGCCCCAGGCATCGTGATGCTCGGGACGGGTGTAATGCGGGCAATCCAGCAGACCATCCGAGAAGGAGTCCTGCTGGGCGGATTGCGCGTCGTTCAACGCACCTTCCTGAAGACGACCCACCGCGTCGATAACCACCGCTGCGGCAAGCTCCCCGCCAGACAGCACATAATCGCCGATTGAAAGCTCTTCGTCGACCTCGTGCTCCAGCAGGCGTTCGTCCACGCCCTCGTAACGTCCGCAGATCAGGGCGATTCGCGGCATGTTTGCCAGCGCCTCGGTCCTCTTCTGCGTCAGCCGCGCACCTTGCGGGCTGAGATAAATCACGTGCACCGGTTCCGGTGCCGCCTCACGAACCGCTGCGAGCGCCGCTCGCAAAGGGTCGATCAGCATCACCATGCCCGGCCCACCGCCAAAAGGGCGGCCGTCCACGGTGCGATGCCTGTCGGGAGCGAAATCGCGGGGGTTCCAGGTTTCCACCTGTAACAACTCGCGTTGCTGCGCTCTTCCGACCACCCCGACCGCGGCCGACTGGCGGACGAAATCGGGAAACAACGAAACCACATCGATACGCATGACCTGGATTCGTCGCCTTAGAACTCGGGGTCCCAGTCCACCACGATGCGGGCGCTGTCGAAGTCGATAGCGTGCACGTAGGGGCCCTGGACGAACGGAATCAGGCGTTCCTTGTCACCATCTTTCACCACCATGACGTCGTTGGCGCCGGTGGCGAACAGATGATTCACCCGACCGAGAACGACGTTCTCCGTGGTAACGACCTCGAGGCCTTCGAGATCGGTCCAGTAGAACTCGCCCGGAGCGGGAGGCGGCAGCACATCGCGCGAGACCGTGATCTCACAACCGATGAGGGCTGTCGCCTGATCGCGATCCTCGACGCCCGGAAGGCTGGCCACGAGACCTTTGCCCTGCGCGCGTCCACGGACTCCGCCGATTTCCTTTTCCACACCCGGCGCGGTGAGCAGCCATGGCTGGTAGCGGAAGATCTGGATGCGGGGCTCGGTCCAGCTTTCGAGCTTGACCTGGCCCTGCACACCGTAGAGCCCGACAATGCGCCCCAGACGGACGCGCTTACCGGACTCCGTCGACATCAAGCAGCCAGCTTGCCGGCTTCCTTCACGAGGGCACGGACCTTGTCGGTCAGCTGCGCACCCTTGCCGACCCAGGCCTGGACCTTGGCGACGTCGAGCTCGAGACGCTTATCAGCGCCCGAAGCGACCGGGTTGTAGTAGCCGACACGCTCGATGTTACGACCGTCGCGCGGGCTGCGCTGGTCGGTCACAACGATGTGATAAAACGGACGGCCCTTGGCGCCACCGCGCGAAAGACGAATCTTAACCATATTACGAGCTCCAGAATGCCGTGTGCCGGCAAGGCGCGCGCGAGAAGCGGGCGCGGTAAACCCGGCATTTTAGCGAAAGTTGTAGAAAATGGAAGGGGTTCAGCGCATCGGCGGCAAACCGCCGCCCATACCGCCCATACCCTTCATCGCCCCACGCATCTGACGGAGGAGACCCTTGCTGCCGCCCTTGGACAGCTTGGACATCATCTTTTCCATCTGCATGTACTGCTTCAGCAGGCGGTTGACGTCCGCCGGCTGCGTGCCCGAACCACGCGCCACACGGGCTTTGCGCGATCCGTTCAGGAGATCGGGGTGCCGACGCTCCTTCTTCGTCATCGAGCCGATGATAGCGACCATGCGCTTCAGCTCGTTGTCGTTGACCTTGGACTTGACGCTGTCCGGGATGTTGCCCATGCCGGGCAGTTTGTCCATGAGACCGGCCAGGCCGCCCATGTTCGACATCTGCTCGAGCTGGTCGCGCATGTCGTTCAGATCGAAACGCTTGCCCTTGATGACCTTCTCGGCCAGCTTCTGGGCTTTTTCCTGGTCGACCTTGCGCTCGACTTCCTCGACCAGCGACAGGACGTCGCCCATGCCGAGGATGCGCTGCGCGAGGCGATCGGGATGGAACGGCTCGAGGGCATCGGATTTCTCGCCCGCACCGAGGAACTTGATCGGGCGACCCGTGATGTAGCGCACCGACAGGGCGGCGCCGCCACGGGCGTCACCGTCCGTTTTGGTCAGGATCACACCGGTCAGCGGCAAGGCGTCGGAGAACGCCTTGGCCACGTTGGCCGCATCCTGACCGGTCATCGAGTCGACGACGAACAGGGTCTCGATGGGGTTCAGCGCACCGTGGAGCGCCTTGATCTCGTCCATCATCGCGTCGTCGATGTGCAGACGGCCCGCGGTATCGACCAGCAGCACGTCCATCACTTCGCGACGGGCGGCGGCAACCGCGGCCTTCGCGATGTCGACCGGATTCTGGCCGGCTTCGGACGGGAAGAAGGTGACGTCGACCTGCTCGGCCAGCGTGCGCAGCTGCTCGATGGCGGCAGGACGATACACGTCGCAGCTGACCACCATGACGCGCTTCTTCTTCCGCTCCCTGAGGAAACGGGCCAGCTTGCCGACCGTGGTGGTCTTACCCGCACCCTGCAGACCGGCCATCAGAACGATGGCGGGAGGCGTGGCGGCGAGATTCAGCTCGGTGTTGGCCTGACCCATGACCGCGGTCAGCTCGTCGCTGACGACCTTGATCAGCGCCTGGCCCGGCGACAGGCTCTTCAGAACGTCCTGGCCGACGGCGCGGACCTTGACCCGCTCGATCAGCGCCTTCACCACCGGCAGGGCCACGTCGGCCTCGAGCAGGGCGATGCGGACTTCGCGCAGGGTTTCGCGAATGTTTTCCTCGGTCAGCCGGCCGCGACCACGCAGGCGGTTGACGGTATCGGAGAGGCGATTACTGAGCGATTCGAACATGGCGAGTCGGGTCGGCGATGCTGTAAACGACGAATTATAGCTGACGCGGGAGGCGCAAAGGGCTTGGACGAGCAAATGCCACTGTGTCGCATTCACGACCCCGGGCGGCTATGCCACACTCCGCAGTCATGATCGTCACCGCCCTTACGCTGGCCGCCATCGCCCTCTACCTGTCCGCCGCCGGTGTCCTCGCGCGGCCACTGGTCACGGGCGGGCAGCCGCTCGCCCGTGCGGGCGCCCTGCTGGCGACCGTCGCCGCCCTCGCCCACGGCGCCGTCCTGCTCAGTGCTCACCGCGGCACGCTGGATCTGCATTTCTTCGCCGCCCTGTCGCTGGTCGCCTGGATCGCCTCGGCGCTGACCCTGGCGGTCAACCTGTCCCGGCCGGTCGCGGGGCTGGGCATCCTGATCTTCCCGCTCGCCGCGATCTTCCTGGCGGTCGATACGTTTCTGGCGCCTCACACCGCGCCCGGCATCATGACCTGGCAGATCGAGCTGCACGTCACCATCGCCGTGCTGGCCTTCGGCATCCTGTCGATCGCCGCCGCCCTGGCCATCCTGCTGGCGATTCAGGAGCGCGCACTGCGCCGGAGCAAGTTCGGCCACTGGCTGCGCGCCCTGCCCCCGCTCACGCTGACCGAAGTACTGTTGTTCCGTCTGATCGCGGTCGGCTTCGTGCTGCTGACGCTGACCCTGGTGACCGGCGCCCTGTTCGTCGGCGACCTGTTCGGGCAGCACCTCGTCCATAAGACGGTGCTCTCGATCATCGCCTGGATCGTTTTCGGGGTCCTGCTCTGGGGACGGTGGCGCTACGGCTGGCGCGGCATTCGTGCCGTGTACTGGACGCTGGCCGGCATGGCGTTCCTGCTGCTGGCGTTCTTCGGCACCAAAGCGGTGCTGGAGCTCATCCTGCACCGCACGGCATAAGCGCGCGCGTCCTTGCGCCCTCGCGGCTTACGTGTCCCGGCTCGCATCCAGGGCCTGTGACAACCGCTCGACTCCGATGACTTCCATGTCGCCCACGCGACCACGCCTGGGCGCGTTGGCGGCCGGCACGATGGCACGACGAAACCCGTGCGTCGCCGCTTCCTTCAGCCGCTCCTCGCCATTGGGCACCGGGCGGATCTCGCCGGACAGACCGACTTCACCGAAGGCGATGGTCTTTTCGGGCAGGGGACGATCGCGCAGGCTGGACAGCACCGCCATGATCACCGGAACATCGGATGCCGTCTCCTGAACACGAATACCGCCAACCACGTTGACGAAGACGTCCTGGTCATATGCCGCCACACCGCCGTGGCGATGAAGGACGGCGAGCAACATGGCCAGACGATTCTGCTCCAGCCCCAGCACCACGCGCCGGGGGTTACCCAGTGACGACTGATCGACCAGCGCCTGGACCTCGACCAGCAACGGCCGTGTGCCTTCGCGCGTCACCATGACCGCACTGCCGGGCGTAGGGCCCGCATGGGCGGAAAGAAAAATGGCCGAAGGGTTCGGGACTTCGCGCAGACCTTTCTCGGACATGGCGAACACGCCGAGCTCGTTGACGGCGCCGAAGCGGTTCTTGAACGCGCGCAGCACGCGGAAACGGCTGCCCGACTCGCCTTCGAAATACAGGACGGCGTCGACCATATGCTCAAGCACGCGCGGTCCGGCGATGCCGCCCTCTTTCGTCACATGGCCGACCAGAAAGACCGAGGTGCCGGTTTCCTTGGCGAACCGCGTGAGCTTGGCGGCGGACTCGCGCACCTGGCTGACGGATCCCGGTGCGGCGGTGAGCATCTCGGTCCAGATCGTCTGGATCGAGTCGATCACCAGGACGCGCGGCCGCGCAGTCACCGCCTGCTCGAGAATCCGCTCGATGCAGGTTTCCGCCAGCGCATGCAAAGGCGCCAGCGGCAAATCGAGGCGCTGCGCGCGGCTCGCCACCTGACTCAGCGATTCTTCGCCCGTGACATACAGGCTTGGCAACACGGCACCCAGCGTGCCGAGCATCTGCAGCAGCAGGGTCGACTTGCCGATCCCCGGATCGCCGCCGATAAGCACCACCGACCCGTCGACCAGACCGCCGCCGAGCACGCGATCGAGCTCGCCTATGCCGGTATTCGTGCGGGCTTCGGCCGTCAGCAGGACCTCGGTGAGTGGCGTGATCCTCGGCGCGCCCGCGGCATCCCCCGCATAACCGCCGCGCCGGGCACCCGGCGATGACACCGCCGCGGGCTTGGCGGGCTGCACGACGAATTCGGTGAGAACGTTCCATTCGTTGCATTCAGCGCACTGGCCTTGCCATTTGCTGTGCTCGGCACCGCACTGGGTGCACACGTAAGCGGTCTTGGCCTTGGCCATCGTCGGGGAATTCCGTGAAGTGGATGAGGCTGTATCGCACAGCGCTGTCGCAGGGACCGATACGCGGGTGACGCTCGCTCAGGTTTCGTCTTCGACGAACAGTACCCGACGGGTCATGCCACAGGTCAGGTCATACGAGATCGTACCCGCCGACGCCGCCACCGTCTCGACCGGAAGCTCGTCACCCCACAACGTCACGCGGTCGCCGGTACGCGCTTCGGGTATGCCGCGCAGGTCGATCGTGATGAGATCCATGGAGACCCGGCCGATCAGCGGCGCCAGGCGGCCATGGATCGACACCGGCGTGCCGGGGGCGGCACTGCGTGGATAACCATCCCCGTAGCCGATGGCGGCCACGCCGACCGGCATGTCTTCAGGGCACTCGTAGGTGCCGTTGTAGCCGACACGCTCCCCCTTTGCGAGGCGATTGATCGCTACGAGACGGGTGGCGAGGGTCATGACGGGACGGAAGCCGAAATCGCTACCGGATTTACCCTCGATTACGGACAGTCCGTAGAGCAGGCCGCCCGTGCGAACCCAGTCGGCGCGCGCATCCGGCCAGCCGAGCACCGCGGCGGAGTTGGACAGCGCTCGCGGGCCGTCGAGTCCTTCGGTCGCCGCGCGGAACCGGGCGATCTGCAGGGCGGTCTCGCGCCCCTCGAATTCCTCCGACGAGGCGAAATGCGTCATCAGTCCCAGTTCGGGGTCGATGGCTGGCATGGCCGAGAGAGCCGCATGCACCTCACGTGCACGCACCGGATCGAAACCGAGCCGGTGCATGCCCGTGTCGACCTTGATCCAGACCCGCAGCGGACCTCGCGAAGGATCGGCCTTCGCCAGCCAGGGCAGCTGGGCATCGTGATGGATCAGCGCGTCCAGCCGGAGGCGCTGCATTTCCGCGATATCGGACGAGGTGTCGGGGCCGGAGAGAACGACGATGCGCTGCCGGTGACCGGCCGCGCGAAGCCGCAGACCATCCGCAATGGCCGCGACCGCAAAGGCCTCGGCTTCGCCGTCCAGTGCGCGGGCCACGCGCTCGAGGCCATGCCCGTACGCGTCGGCCTTCACCACCGCCATGACTTTCGCGGTACCCGCCAGTGCCCGCACGCGTGCGAGGTTATGGCGCAAGGCACCGAGATGGATGGTGGCGACGGTGGTACGGCTCATGGGCTTGAATGCGGCGACGCTGACGACGAAGACTGCCCAGTCTAGCCGGATCGACCGGGCAGCCGTGTGGCGCGAGGGTGGCGGTTACCGGCCGGTCAGCGCGCCAGGTCGAAGTTTTCCGACGAGATCCAGCCACGGTTGCCGTGCTCGTCCTCGACCTCCCAGATGACTCCGACCTTGTCGCCCGTCGGATAGACCGTCATGCCGGGCTCGAGCGAGCGCACGGCCTTGCCCTTCATGCTGGACGTGGCGAACATGCGCGTCGCCACGCGAACCGTGCCGGACTGCCGCACATTCGCTGCGGACGCGTTGCCCGGCATGCCGCCCATTTCGTTGACCAGCTTGGTGTAGGCATCGAGGTAGGCCATGGTGATGACCTGGCCGATCGTGGTGTTGGCGTAGCCACCGATGCCGGCGCCGCCCATACCCTGACTGCCGAAGAACGAGCCGCGGGCCCCGAGGCCGATGTCATTCTTCTCGCCATGGCCTTCCGCCATCGCGACCTGCTCGGACGAGCGCACATCGGTGACGGTGAGCACCACGTCCGACGTTTTGGAACTGATGTTGATGGAACCGACGAGGCGCCCGGCACCACCTCCGATCAGACCACCTGCCAGCGCGCCGAGCGCGCTGCCGCCGGCATTGCCATTGGCCGAAACCAGATCGGGGACCATGACATAGTCCGCCGCCTTGACCTGCCCCTTGCCGACGTTGGCGCCACCACGGAGTTCGCCTCCGGCCGCGAGCGCACGCTCGCGCATCGCCGCGCTCATGCCCGTGCCGCGATCCACCAGTGTGAAGCAGCCGGACTTATTGACGAACACTTTGATGAGTTTGGTCGGCGACGGCAGCTGCTGCTGCGTCCACCAGTGCACGTCACCCTCGGGCTCGAGCACCGAGATGCTTCCGAGCTTGCGTGCGCATTTGGGAATGGCGGCGACCTTCGCTTCGTGCTCCTTCTGCGTTTTGGCGACGAGCGGGTTGGTGGCGGCGCACGCGGAAAGCGTAAGGGTGAGGCCAAGCGCAAGCGACGCCACACCGGCGTGCCTGAAGGTAATTTCCATGATGGATTCTGTCCTGATGCGTCCGGCCCTGAACGACCTTGACCCTGCCCGGACGCACGCGGGAAAAGGCCGTCGAATGAGCGGACGATGCTAGCGATCAGGCACGCGTGCGTCTGTTGGGCGTTGTCCTAAAATGCTGTAGGAATTTGCCAACGCGTTAATCAGTCGCCGCCGCCAAAGCGGCATCGACGGCTTTCTGAGCAAGCGGCGCCATCACGGCGTAGCCCTTCGCGTTCGGATGCAACCCATCGTCCGTCAAGTCGACCTTCAGGGCGCCCGCGCCGTCCGACATCGCCGGCGCGTAATCGAGCAACACGAGATGCTCCGCTCCCGCGTACTGACGGATCCACGCATTCAGGGCGAGAATCGCCGAGGGCGGCCGGCGCACCGTCTGATCCTTGATGACCGCATCGCTGACGGGCAGCAACGAAGCGAGGACGACATGGATACCATGCGCCCGGGCCAGCTCGGTCATCGACGACAGATTGTCCTCGATCATGCCCAGCGACGACGCGCCGGTGTTCCCCGCGATGTCGTTCGTCCCGGCGAGGATCACCACGACCGCCGGCTTTAGGGCGATCACGTCGGCGCGAAAGCGCACCAGCATCTGTGCCGTCGTCTGGCCGCTTATCCCGCGGTTGATGTAGCCCCGTCCCGGGAAGAACTCGCCGATGGGCCGACCCCAGAAATCGGTGATCGAGTCGCCGAAGAAGATGACGCGCTTCTCCCCGGCTCTGGGCGGCGGATAAGTTGCGTTGTCCTTCGCGAACCGCGCCAGCAGCGGCCAGTCGTTGAGGCGCTGCTCGATGTCCGCGCGCTGGTCGGCCGTGGGGTGGTCGGGCAGTGCGATACGTTCGGCCGCCGACACGTCGGTGGCGAGCATGAGCAGCGACATTCCCCACAACCTGAGCCTCATGACCCCACCCCGACGCATGAAAGACAACCAAAGCAGCAAGCTAGTCGAACGACCCCACGTAGGATTCCGGCGTCCAGTTCTCGAACTTGGTGTAGTGACCGAGGAAGGCCAGCTTCACCGTGTCCGTCGGACCGTTACGCTGCTTGCCGATGATGATTTCGGCCAGGCCCTTATCGGGCGATTCCTTGTTGTAGTACTCGTCGCGGTAGATGAACATGATGACGTCCGCATCCTGCTCGATAGCGCCGGACTCGCGAAGATCGGACATCATCGGACGCTTGTCGGCGCGCTGCTCCAGTGAGCGGTTCAGCTGCGACAACGCGATCACCGGCACGTTGAGTTCCTTCGCCAGCGCCTTGAGGCCGCGGGAAATTTCCGAGATTTCCGTCGCGCGGTTTTCGCTGTTGCCGGGCACCTGCATCAGCTGCAGGTAATCGATCACGATCAGGCCCAGCCCGTGTTCGCGCTGCAGACGACGCGAACGCGAGCGCATTTCCACCGGCGACATGGCTGGCGTGTCGTCGATGAAGATCTTCGCATCGGAGAGCATGGTGATCGCCGACGTGACGCGCGGCCAGTCTTCTTCGGCCAGATCGCCGTTTCGCAGGTGCTGCGCGTGCACGCGACCGAGCGACGAGATCAGACGGAAGGCCAGCTGTGAGGCCGACATTTCCAACGAGAACACCGCCACGGCCTTCTTGCCGCGCATCGCCGCCGCTTCGGCGAGGTTGAGTGCGAACGCCGTCTTACCCATCGACGGACGAGCCGCGATGATGACCAGGTCGGACGGCTGCAAGCCCGAGGTCAGTTCGTCGAGATCGGTGAAACCAGTGGACAGACCGGTGAGCTGGCCGCGCTTTTCATAGCGCTCGGTCAGCATGCGGAAGGCCTCGCCCACGGCTTCGCGTACGGAGACGATGTCTTTCTTACCGCGCGCGCCCGATTCCGCGATGCGGAACACGCGCTGCTCGGCGAGCTCCATCACCTCCTGAACGCTTTTGCCTTCGGGACGGAAACCGTCCTCGGTGATCGACGTACCCGCGTCGATCAGCATGCGCAGTACCGACTTTTCGCGCACGATATCGCCATAAGCGGCGATATTGGCTGCGCTGGGCGTGGAGTTGGCCAGTTCCATCAGGTAGCTGGCACCACCGACCATCTCGGCCATTTCGTTGGCGACGAACCAGTCGCCCAGCGTGATGGCGTCGCAGGGCATGCCCTTGTTGGCCAGCTCGTTGATGGCGCGCCAGATCAGACGATGATCCTTACGGTAGAAGTCGTCGTCGGTCAGCTTGTCGGCCACCTTGTCCAGCGAGTCCGGAGACAACATCAGGCCGCCCAGGACGGCCTGTTCCGCCTCGATGGAGTGCGGCGGGATGCGAAGGGACTCGAAAGCGCTGGGCTCGCGCTCGCGGCGGCGCTTGCGGTCGCCGCGCTCACCGCGCTCGCCACGCTCTGGATTGAAGGACATCGTTTACCTCGTCATGCCGTCGGCTGATAACCCGGGCCCGGGTCGCCGTGACGCCATGATACGCGCCCCTGTCGCAAACCTTGAGAGGATAAGTCTGTGGATAACTTGTGGGTTATCCGATCAGCGCGGCGCCTGGCCAAAGCGGTATTCACCGATGAGCCAGAGTTTTCGCTCGTCGACGCCGTGCGTCGCGGCACGGTAGTCGCCGTATTGGATGTCCAGCGTCAGGCCCCTGGCCAGCCCCACCAGCACGCCCGCATCCAGTTCACGGCCCAGCAGCGCACCGCCCTTCTCTGCCCGGAAATGGCGCGACGTGACCTGCCAGCTTATCCGGCGGCCCGCATCAACGCTGCCGAGAACACCGACGTAGCGTTCGCGTAAGCCGGTGCGGGGAATGCGGAAGGCCACCACCCAGCCGTTGAAGGCGCGAGCCGCGCCGTAGGCGACGTTGACCGCGTTGCGCCCGTTGCCGTCGAGCTTCTCCTCACCGGCGCGCCCGGAAAGTGCTGGCCGGCCGTAGCTCACCTCGAACAGGTGGTAGCCCAGACTGAACCGCGCGGGGTTATTCGCGTAGTCGTACTGACGGGCCACGTCCACGGTCCAGCCCAGTTTCGCCGCGCTGGCAGCGGGCTGGTAGGAGCCCGTCCAGCGCGCGCCGACCGTCTTCGTGGAGTTGGCGGCCACCGTGTCGTTGCGGATGAAATAACCGTAGGCGGCCAGCTTACCTACCGGCAACGCCTGATCCAGGTGCAGCAGGTGCGCTGCGAGCTTCCACCGACGCTGGTCACGGTCGTGAAAATCGAACCCGGGCGTACGGTTCGCGCGGCCGAGCCAGTAGTAGCGCAGGTCGGCTCCCTGCCACGCTTTCCAGGACAGCTGCACACCGTCGTAGGATTGCAGGTTCTGCCGCCATGGGTTGTTGCTTATGAAACGGCCGGCATCGAGAAGCACGTACTGGCGTCCAGCGCGCGCGGCGAAAGCATCGTCGCGGTACTCCGCCCACGCATTGGACACGCCGGTGGAGGCGGGATCCGCTTCGGTGGGATAGGGGGTGATACGGGCCGAGCCATCATCGTATTGCTGACCGAACAGCGCCCACGTGCGGGTGCCTTCGCCGTAGACGCTCCAGCCGTTGCCGACCACCCAGTGATAGCCGAGCTGCGTGCGCAACGTATTCGCGTGACCCCGTTCAGGCGCACCGTCGGAATGGAGATTGCTGTAACGGTAGCGTGCCTCGATGTAGGGCGCGCTTTCCGCCTCGACCGGCGCATCGGCAGCCCAGGCCGACATTCCCATGATCGAACCGCCAGCCACGCCCATGCATGACCGCCACCACCACTTGCCCATGACCGCTCGCTTACTGACTGCGCAAAGGGCGTGACTTTAGGTGGGGGAGTTGGCGGGAGCCAATGGGAGGTGGACGGGGTTTGGCGGAAGCCGCGCTGGGTGGGGCTTTGGCTGGGGCGGGCGGACGCTCGACTATGACGGATGCTGCGTTGGCTTGTGAGATGTTACGCAAATTGAGGGTTGCCGCTTCGCCGCTTCGTTGGCTGTCGCCAGCAGGGCTGGCTCCTACAGGAGCGCGGAAGGACTGGCGCCTGCCGGAGCACGGAACGGCGGCTCCTGCCGGGGCGCGGAAGGGCTGGCTCCTGCCGGAGCGCGGCATGACCGAGTCCATCGGCGCGAGGCAAAAAAAACGGGCGCCACAAGGGCGCCCGCTTCGGTGTTGCCGGTAGCCGGTGCTTACGCGCCGACGACCTTGACCTTGACCGTCTGCTGGATATCGGCGTGGAGCACGATGGTGACATCGTATTCGCCGGTGTTGCGGAACGGGCCTTCGGCCTGGATCACTTCGCTCTTGTCGACTTCGTAGCCCTTGGCGACGAATGCCTCGGCCACGTCACGCGGGGTCACCGAGCCGAACAGCTTGCCTTCCGGCGAAGCGTTGACTTCGATGGTGACTTCCGCGCCGTCGAGCTTGGCGGCACGACCCTCGGCGCCGGCCAGCTGTTCCTTGGCCTTGGCTTCGTACTCGGCACGACGTGCTTCGAACGCTTCGAGGTTGGCGGCGGTCGCGCGAGCGGCCTTGCCGGTCGGGAGGAGGAAGTTACGACCGTAACCCGGCTTGACGCTGACCTTGTCGCCGAGGTTGCCGAGGTTCTTCACCTTCTCGAGGAGAATGAGTTCCATAAATATTCCTTACTTTCGTTAGCACGGGTTGGGCCCCATGCAGCCAGGACGGTTGTCCGAAATGAGACGCCTGAAAAATCAGACGTCGTGGTTGTCGGTGTACGGCAGCAGCGAGAGGAAGCGAGCGCGCTTGATCGCGGTCGCCAGCTGACGCTGGTAGCGGGCCTTCGTGCCGGTGATGCGGCTCGGGACGATCTTGCCGTTCTCGGTCACGTACTGACGCAGGGTGTTGAGATCCTTGTAATCGATCTCTTTCACGCCTTCAGCGGTGAAGCGGCAGAACTTACGGCGGCGGAAGAACTTGGACATGTCTGTGATCCCCGATTAGTCGTCGCTGTCGCGATCGTTGTCGTTGTCGCGACCACCACGGCGGTCGTCGCCGTCGCTGTCGTCGTCACGGCGACGCGAACCCTTCTGCTCATCCTTTTCCTTGCTCTTCAGGATGAAGGACGGCTCGGTGTCGGCTTCGTCGCGGCGGACCACGAGGTGGCGCAGGACAGCGTCGTTGAAACGGAAGCCCGTCTCGAGCTCGTTGAGGGCGTTCTGCGAAACCTCGATGTTCAGCATCACGTAGTGAGCCTTGGCGAGGTTGGCGATCGGGTAAGCCAGCTGACGGCGGCCCCAGTCTTCCAGACGGTGGATCGTGCCGTTGTCGCCTTCGATCAGCGCCTTGTAGCGCTCGATCATGGCGGGCACCTGTTCGCTCTGGTCCGGATGGACCAGGAACACGACTTCGTAATGACGCATGGTGACTCCTTGTGGATGCACCCCTTCCGGGGATGGCAGCCTCCCGCGACGTGCGGTGAGGCAAGAAGACCCTCCTTTGGGGAGGGCCAGCCGCGCATTGTAAGGAGATTCAGGGGGCTACCGCAAGCGGAGGCGCAGCCGCCGCTGGGCAGGAGCGAGCCCTGCTCGCGAAAATCCCATCCCCGGGCCCGGGAGCTGGCGCGGACGGCTTGGCATGAGGCATCGCGCGCGGGGCGCGCTCCTACCGGCGAGGCTTACGAGACGGTGAAGCTTTCGCCGCAGCCGCATTCGCCGGTGGCGTTGGGGTTGTGGAAGACGAACGAGGCGTTCAGGCCCTGGCGCTGGAAGTCGATCAGAGTGCCGTCGACCAGGGGCAGGCTCTTCGGGTCGACCACGACGCGGATCCCATCGATATCGAGCACCTGGTCCTCGGCGGCGATGGCGCCGGCCAGGTCGACCACGTAGCCGAAGCCCGAGCAGCCCATTCGCTTGACGGAAAAACGCACGCCCGCGGCCTCAGGGGCCCTGGACAGGAAGGCGCGCATGCGGTCGGAGGCGGCGGGAGTGATCTGGATGCTCATGAAATCGTTTTATTACCGTGATATACCCGGGAACGGTGCCGTTCACGTGACCCTTACATTATCATGCAAGGTCGCGTCCCACGCGCCCTCCCTATGTGCGGCGCCTTTTCTGGAGTTTCAATCGATGACGGTGGTAAGCGTCAAGCAGGCCCTCGCCGGCGGTACGACCGCAGGCGAACACGAAGTCACGGTCCGCGGCTGGGTGCGCACCCTGCGCGAGTCCAAGGGTGGCCTCTCCTTCGTTAACGTGAGCGATGGCTCCTGCTTCGCCCCCATCCAGGTGGTCGCCACCTCGGATCTCGCCAACTACGAGACCGACGTTAAGCATCTTTCCGCCGGCGCCGGCGTGATCGCCACCGGCAGGCTCGTGCCTTCGCAGGGCAAGGGCCAGGCGTTCGAGATCCAGGCCACCCGCATCGAGGTCACCGGTTTCGTCGAGAACCCGCTCACCTACCCCATTCAGCCCAAGCAGCACTCGATGGAGTTCCTGCGCGAGGTCGCCCACCTGCGCCCGCGCACCAACCTGTTCGGGGCCGTCACCCGCGTCCGCCACACCATGATGATGGCGATCCACCGGATCCTGACGGAGCAGGGCTTCTTCTGGATCAACACGCCGATCATCACCACCTCCGACGCCGAAGGCGCCGGTGACATGTTCCGCCTTTCCACGCTCGACCTGGCCAACCTGCCGCGCGACGACAAGGGCGGCATCGACTGGAAGAAGGACTTCTTCGGTCGCGAGGCCTTCCTCACCGTGTCCGGCCAGCTCAACGTCGAAGGCTATGCCATGGCGATGAGCAAGGTGTACACGTTCGGCCCCACCTTCCGCGCCGAAAACTCCAACACCACGCGCCATCTGGCCGAGTTCTGGATGGTCGAGCCCGAAGTGGCCTTCGCCGACCTGAACGACAACGCCGATCTGGCCGAGCTGTTCCTCAAGGGCATCTTCAAGGCCGTGCTGGACGAGCGCCAGGACGATATGGCGTTCTTCGCCGAGCGCGTGCAGCCGGACGCCATCACGCGCCTGGAAGCGTTCATCGCCAAGCCGTTCGAGCGCATCCAGTACACCGAGGCCGTCGAGATCCTGCAGAAGTCCGGAAAAAAATTCGAACACCCGGTCGCCTGGGGTATCGACCTGCAGACCGAGCACGAGCGTTACCTCGCCGAGGAACATATCGGCCGTCCCGTGGTCGTCATGAACTACCCCGAAGAGATCAAGGCGTTCTATATGCGCCTCAACGACGACGGCAAGACCGTGGCGGCCATGGACGTCCTCGCACCCGGCATCGGCGAGATCATCGGCGGTGCTCAGCGCGAGGAACGGCTGGACTACCTCGACCGCCGCATGGACCAGTTCAAGCTCGATAAGGACACCTACAACTGGTACCGCGACCTGCGCCGCTACGGCACCGTGCCGCATGCCGGCTTCGGTCTGGGCTTCGAGCGCCTGCTGGTCTACGTCTGCGGCCTGGCCAACATCCGTGACGCCATCCCCTACCCTCGCGCGGCAGGGAGCGCCGAGTTCTGACCATTCCCCGACTGAAGACCATGCCCCCACACGTCGTACGTCCCCTGTTGATCGCCGTGGCCCTGCTGGGCCTCGCCGCCTGCCATACGATGGGCGCGATCGTGCCGCCGAACTTCCGTCCGCCGGAAAAAACGACGGCCGCGATCGACGCCGCACGCAAGTCGCTCGAAGACGCCTCGCCGTGCTGTGGCAGCTTCGCCGACCTCTCCTACCAGGACATGCTGCCCTGGCAGCCGCAGCGGTTCGAACTGACGAAGGACAGCCCGGTCGCCAATCTCAACGGCGACCGCAGCTACTTCCTCGCGTTCCGCCTGCCGGCGGGCGCGCAGATGCCGTACACGATCGCGCTGAAAGCCGAACTCAACGGTCGCTGGCTCAGCTCCAGCTACCTCTTCGCCCCGACCATGGTGCTGCTGGACGACGCCTTCCAGCCGCTGCACGCGGAAGACATCCAGCTCTGCGAGTACATGGGCTGGACCAACGAGACGACCGGCGCCTTCGGCAAGTTCAAGGTCGAAGACGACAAGGCGCGCTACCTGGTCGTGTATTCGTCGGCCAAGCAGCAGAAGAGCCAGACCTACTGGGAGCAGTCGCCCAGCAGCTTCTCGGCGGAAGCGCCCGTCAAGATGAGCTCGGCGGGAAGCTTCAAGATCCCGCACGGCCCGGACGGCGTGCTGTTCCTGGGCATGCAGAACGATACGTACAAGAAGGCGATCGGCAACGCCGTCTGCTCGAAGGCGTCGCAGGGTAACGGCGTCATATCGACCATTCGCGATGTGGTGACCACCGATCTTCTCGGCACCGACGCGAAGAAAAAAGACAAGGACAGCTGACCCGATCATGCAGACCGCGGTTCTCTTCTATCTTCTTCTCTTGCTGGGCGCCGTCGCGTTCTTTGTCCTGCACATCGTTGCGCAGTGGCGCTTCACGGCGACACTGCGCAAGCGCTATCCGGACCAGTGGAAAACCATCGTCGAGGCCGACTCCGGTCGCCCGAACGGCTTGTCCAACTGGCTGCGCGTGCGCCGCGTCCTGCGCTCGGACGCTCCCGCCCTGTTCAACGATGACCAGCTCAACCGCTGGCAGGCCTTGTGGCGACGCGCCCCCTGGCTCGCGTGGCCGTGCTGGTTGGCCGCGATGGCGTTACAGTGGTGGGCGATGAAGCAACACTGATTCCGTCCACCCGCCGCAGGGAGTTCGCATGGATCTTCGCCTCACCGGTCGACACGCGCTGATCTGCGGCGCATCGCAAGGCATCGGCCGCGCCACCGCCTTCGAGCTGGCCGAACTGGGCGCCAGCGTCACCCTGCTCTCCCGCTCCGCGGATGCGCTCGCCGCCCTCGCCCGCGAGCTGCCCGCCCGGCATGCCGGCCAGTCCCACGACCACCTCGCCGTCGACATGCTCGACACCGCCGATCTGACCACGGCTATCGCGCGAGTGGTCAGCCTGCATGCCGTGCATATCGTGGTGAACAACAGTGGCGGGCCACCGCCAGGCCCCGCATGGTCCGCCGCGCCGGACGATTACCTGACAGCCTTTCGCCAGCACGTGCTGGCGGCCCAGGTCATTACCCAGGCCTGCCTGCCCGGCATGCGCGAGGCGCACTACGGCCGCGTGATCAATGTCGTCTCCACCTCGGTCAAGGCGCCGATCCCGAACCTGGGCGTGTCCAATACCGTACGTGCCGCCACGGCCGGCTGGGCCAAGACGCTCGCATCGGAAGTGGCCGCCGACGGCATCACGGTGAACAACGTGCTGCCGGGCTATACGCGCACCTCGCGCACCGAGGAACTGATCGAGGCCAGGCGCGGGAACGGTCGCAGCCGCGAGGACGTGGAGCGCGATCTGCTCGCCAGCGTTCCCGCGGCGCGCTTCGGCGAACCGGCCGAGGTGGCCGCCGCGATCGCCTTCCTGGCCAGTCCGGCCGCCGGCTACGTCAATGGCGTGAGCCTGGCTGTCGACGGCGGGCGCACCCGAAACCTCAACTGAGGCAGCCATGATCGTTCTCGCCAACCTCATCGACGGGAAGGCACGCGCGCCGCGGGGCGATCGCTATCTCGACGTCATCGACCCGGCCACGAGCCACGTCTTTGCCCGGTGCCCCGATTCCGATGCGGCCGACGTCGCGGACGCCGTGAGCGCCGCCTCACAGGCCGCCGCCGGATGGGCGTCGACCCCGGCCGACGCGCGCGCCGCGTGCCTGTCCCGTCTTGCCGATCGGATCGAAGCGCGCCTCGCCGCCTTCGCCGCGGCGGAGTCGCAAGACAGCGGCAAGCCGCTCGCTCTCGCACGCACGCTGGATATCCCTCGTGCGATCGCCAACCTTCGTTTCTTCGCGGCCGCCGCGACGCAATGGAGCAGCGAGTCGCACGCGATGGAGCGCGGCGCCATCAATTACACGCTGCGGCTTCCCCTGGGCGTCGTCGGCTGCATCAGTCCGTGGAATCTTCCGCTCTATCTGTTCACGTGGAAGATCGCCCCCGCGCTGGCCGCCGGCAACACCGTGGTGGCCAAGCCTTCGGAAGTGACGCCGTATACCGCGTGGCTGCTCGGCACCCTGGCCTGCGACGCGGGCTTCCCGCGTGGCGTCCTCAACATCGTCCACGGGACGGGGCCCGCCGTCGGCGAGGCGGTCGTCACGCACGAGGGCGTCAAGGCTGTCTCGTTCACGGGCAGCACGCGTACGGGTCTCGCCATCGCCTCCGCGGCGGCGGCGCAGCTCAAGAAGGTGTCGCTGGAGCTCGGCGGCAAGAATCCCACCGTCGTCTTCGACGATTTCGATTTCTCCGACGCGGCGATGAGCACGATCGTCCGCTCGGGCTTCGCGAACCAGGGTGAAATCTGCCTCTGCGGATCGCGCCTGCTGGTGCAGCGAAGCATCTACGAGCGTTTTCGCTCGGCCTACCTGGAGCGTGTCGGCGCACTGCGTACCGGCGATCCGAACGACGCGACGAGCGATCTCGGCGCACTGGTCTCGCGGGCGCACTTCGACAAGGTCATGGGATGCATCGAACGTGCGCGCCAGGAAGGCGGACGTCTGCTGACAGGGGGAGAGCGCGTGCAGGTGGACGGTCGCTGCGCAGAGGGCTGGTTCGTCGCACCCACGGTCATCGAAGGGCTGGCGCCGGAGGCGGCGACCAATCAGGACGAAATCTTCGGCCCGGTCGTTACGCTGATCCCCTTCGACAGCGAGGACGACGCCCTGGCGATCGCCAACGGTACGCCTTACGGGCTGGCCGCCTCGGTGTGGACGCGTGATGTCTCGCGGGCACACCGGTTTTCGGCGCGGCTGCGGTTCGGCATCGTCTGGGTCAACTGCTGGATGCTGCGCGATCTGCGCACGCCTTTCGGCGGGTCGGGTCAGTCGGGTATCGGCCGCGAAGGCGGCATCGAAGCCATGCGTTTTTTCACCGAGGCCAGAAATGTCTGCATCGACCATGGGTCATGACGTCATCCGTGTCGGGGGCGCACCGAAGCCCGTCGGCGCTTATCCGCACGCCCGGCGTGTGGGCTCGCTGCTGTTCCTCTCAGGCATCGGCCCGCGTGTACCCGCGGACAATTCGATCCCCGGCAACGTGGTCGATGCGGACGGAACGCTCGTCAGCCACGACATCGAAGCGCAGTGCCGCCAGGTGTTCGCCAATGTTCGCGCGGTGCTCGAAGCCAGCGGCGCCCGGTTCGAGGACCTGGTCGATGTGACGGTTTACCTGACCGATATGGCGGGCGATTTTGAAGCGTATAACCGGCTTTACGCGGAGGCGTTCGCGGGGGTGGATGCGTGCCGCACCACCGTGGAGGTGAATGCGTTGCCTACGGCGATCGCGATCGAGCTGAAGTGTGTGGCCGCATTCGCTTCGTAGGCGTTCGCCAAAAGGCTCAGGAAACCGCGGGAACCGAAGCCAGGCACACCTTCAGCATGTCGCCGATCAACGCCTGCACCCCGGCCGCCTTCCTGGGCAGATACTCGAACGATTCCTCGTCCATGTAGTTGATCTGCGACAACTCGAGCTGGATCGCGTCGATGCCCTTGTCCGGTCGTCCGTAATGACGGGTGATGTGGCCGCCCTTGAAGCGCCCGTTGACGGCAAAGCTGTAGTCGCCCTGCCCCTCGAGTACGCCGACCAGCGCCTCCTGCAACCCGGGCGAGCAACTGGCGCCATCCGCCGTACCGATGTTGAAATCCGGCAGGCGCCCGTCGAACAGCATCGGCACTTCACTGCGGATCGAATGGCCTTCCCACAGCACGACACGTCCGAACTGCTTGCGCAGGCGGGCGATCTCGTCGCCCAGCGCCTGGTGGTAGGGCTTCCACCAACGCGTCACGCGATCGGCGATCTCGGCCGCGTCGGGCTCGGCACCCGGCCGGTAGATCGGGCTGCCGTCGAACATGACCGTCGGCGCCAGGCCGGTCTCGGCCTGCCCGGGATACAGGGCATGCCCGTCAGAAGGACGGTTGAGATCGACCACGTAGCGGGACGCGAAGGGCTTGATGACGCTGGCGCCCATGCTCCGGGCGAAGTCATAAAGCTCGGCCACGTGCCAGTCGGTGTCCACCGAACGGCGTGCCCGGCGCTTCATGCGGGCGCCGATATCGTCGGGAATGGCGCTGCCGTTGTGCGGCAGGCTGATCAGGAGCGGCGCGTTGCCGCGATGAAGGGTGTACGGAATCATGGGCTCAGTGTAGCGCTCAACCGGGCACGCGATCGCCCATGGTCACCATCTCTTCGGCCGAGGTCGGATGGACGGCCAGGGTCGCGTCGAAATCGTCCTTGGTGGCGCCCATCTTGATGGCCACGGCGAAGCCCTGGAGGATCTCGTCCACGCCGGGACCCAGCATCTGCATGCCGACGATGCGCGAGTCCTCGCCGGTGCAGATCAGCTTGAAGCGGACCTTCATCGGCCGCTGCGCCAGGGCGAGCTGCATGGGCACGAACGATTGCTTGTACAGGTGCACGTCCGCGCCATAGGCCTCCCGGGCCTGTTCCTCGGACATGCCGACGGTGCCCAGTGGCGGATGCGAGAACACGACGGTAGGTACGTTCCGGTAGTCGAGACGCGCGTTCGGTTTTCCTCCAAACAACCGGTCGGCCAGCTTGCGCCCGGCGGACACGGCCACCGGGGTCAGCGCCAGCCGCTGGGTCACGTCGCCGACCGCATAGATCCCGGGTACGTTGGTGTTCTGGAAATCGTCGACTTCGATGTGACCCTCGTCATCGGTCGCCAGACCGATGACGCCGATATCGAGCGACTCGGTATTCGCCTCGCGACCCACCGCCCAGACCAGCAGATCGTAGGGACCGGGATGACTGCCCTTGTCGCAGTCGAGCAAAAGAACGCCGTCCTTTTCATGCACGGCGTCGATCTGGCACGTGTAATGGATACCGATGCCATGCTTCTGCATCTCCTCACCCAGCTGGTACGAGATTTCCTCATCGAAGCCACTCATCAGCCTCCGGCGGACGAACAGGTCGACCTCGCTGCCCAGGGCGCGAAGCACACCCGCGAGCTCGACGGCGACATAGCCACCGCCGACGATCGCCGTGCGTTTCGGGCATTCGCGCAGCTGGAAGAACCCGTCCGATGTCACACCGAGGTCGAAGCCGGGCTTATCGAGCTTCTTCGGTGTCGAGCCTGTGGCGATAACGATGTGCGGCGCGGTGAGTTCCCGTTCGCCCGCGCGGACGCGATCCGGCGCGACGAAGCGTGCGCGCTCGTGGACCAGCGTGACGTGTGCCTTGTCGAGCGACTGACGGTAACTGGCGTGGATATGCTCGATATAGTCATCGCGTCGGTCGATGAAGCGAGGCCAGTCGAGGCTGCCGGGTTTCTCATGGAAGCCATAGTCCACAGCGATGTACTGGGCCTCGGACATCTGCGCCGCGTACCACATGGCCTTTTTGGGCACGCAGCCCGCGTTGACGCACGTGCCGCCCAGTTCCGACGGTTCGACGAGCGCCACCTTCGCACCATGTTTCGCCGCGCGTATCGCCGCCGCGAGGCCGCCCGATCCGCCGCCGATCACGATGAGGTCGAAGGTTTCCACAGTCATAAGAGCTCCCAGAAATCAAACGGCGAGGCTAGCGCCGCGGGAGTGAAGTTGACGACTGCGCGTCGGTTCACAGGTCGAAACGCGAGGGCGCATAGGGGGTCGGATCGAGTGACGGCGCGGGCCCGGAAAGGAGGTTCGCCACCAGCTCGCCTGTGGCGGCCGACATGCTGATTCCAAGCATGCCGTGCCCCGTGGCGTAAACCAGATTGGACCAGCGCGAGCTCGGACCGATGATCGGCAGCTCGTCGACGCTCATGGGCCGCCAGCCCCACCAGGGGGTGACTTCGCCGCGCCCTTCTGGCTCGCGCAGGTAGGTGGCCGCGCCACGACGCAGGGCGTCGAGGCGAACCGGATTGAGCCCTTCGTCGAAGCCCGAAAACTCCATGGTGCTGCCGAGCCGGAAACCGGTCGCCCAGGGGGTGACGCACACCGCCGCCTCACGTAGCACGAGCGAATGCGTGGGCGACTGCGCGGGCGGCGTGTCCCAGGTCAGCGAGTATCCCTTGCCGGGCTGCATCGGCAGACGGATGTCGAGCAGTCTGCCGAGCAACGGCGACCACGCGCCCAGCGCCATCACCACGCGATCCGCGTAGAAAACACCACGCGTGGTCCTGACGTGTGAAATGCGGGCCCCATCGAAGCCGAACTCGTCCACGCGCGCGCCCGTCTCGATCGCGCCGCCGAGTTCGCGCACGCGCCGTGCGAGTTCGGCGACGAAGCGGTCGGGTCGCAGACGCGCATCGCCCGGATGCAGCAGGCCGCCCACCACGCCGTCACGCAGGGAAGGCTCCAGCGCGAGCACGTCGTCACCCAACAGCACGCGGACGTCCATGCCCAGGCGCCGCAGCAGTTCCACATGGGGCCGGTCCGCCTGCACGCTCCGCTCGTGGCGATAGACATAGAGCTCACCGACCTCTTCGAACTCGCAGGCCATGCCGTCGCCTGCGACCAGATCGGCCAGCAGGGCGCGCGATCGGGCCAGGATGGCGCCACGCGCTTCGCCGGCCTGCTGATAGTCACGCCACGTGCAGCGCCGCGCGAAGCCCAGCAGCCACCGCGCGCGCGCGATGTCCGGCCGGGGGCTCACGTAGAGCGGCGCATCGCGGTGCCAGAGCGAACGCAACGCGGTGCCGACCATGCCCGGCATGGTCAAAGGGCCCGCATGGCTGGGGGTGATCGTGCCGCAGTTGCCGTGGGAGCTGCCGTTGCCCGGCAGCCCCTGTTCCAGCACCCGCACGCTGGCTCCGGCCTTCAGCAGGAACAGCGCGCAGGCCAGGCCGATCACGCCGCCGCCCATGACCAGCACATCGCTTCGGGATCTATCCATGCACGTAGTTTAACGGTGTGAATGGCCGCGGCCGGCCTGTCCGGAACATAAACTCGTGCGCTTTAACAGGTATTCCCTGTAAGCCATTGGTTTTGCTAGTCTGACCCATGCCGATCCTTACAGGGGATATGCCCGTGCATCCCGCGTTACCCGCATCACCCCGCCCATCGCGCTTTCTTGGCCCGGTCATGCTTGGCGTTTGCCTCAGCCTGCTGGCCGCGTGCGGCAGCGCCCCGCCGAAGCGCTCGTCCTCCCAGCAGCGCAATCCCGCGTCGGCGGTTCCGCTGGCGAAGAACCTCGAATGGTCGACGCGTCCCGCCGATGCGCCGCCGGCCGATGCCGCCAACGATGTGCTGTTCCGTGCGATCGGGCTCGTCGGCACGCCTTACCGCTGGGGCGGAAACACCCCGCAGGGCGGCTTCGACTGCAGCGGACTGATCAACTACATCTATCTGACCTCGACCGGCCTCCGCCTGCCGCGCACTTCCCAGGAAATGGCGGCGCTGGACAAGCCCAAGGTCGATGAGTCGGCTCTCGCAAGCGGTGACCTCGTGTTCTTCGGCCGTGGCCATGTCACCCATGTGGGCGTCTACGTCGGCAAGGGGCGTTTCGTCCACGCACCGAACTCCGGCGGCACCGTGCGGTTGGACGACCTGGACGGCACTTACTGGAAGCAGAACTTCGTCTACGGACGCCGCGTCCTTAACTGAACGAACGACAACAAACCTGGCAAAGCCGCGTCAATTAGATTGCGCACGATTTAATTGCGTGCTTATATACGTTCCACGCCTGGCAACCCCGGGCACCCGATTCCCTTACACGACAAAGGAACACGCCATGAGCAACCTCTCGAAAGTGCAGAAGATCGTCTACACCGCCCATGCCAAGGTCGCCGGCGGCCGCGAAGGCCACGTCGAGAGCGACGATGGCCTGATCAAGCTCGACCTCCGCCTGCCGAAGGAAATGGGCGGCAACGGTGGTGGCAGCAATCCGGAGCAGCTGTTCGCAGCCGGCTATGCCGCCTGCTTCGAGGGCGCGGTCCGCTTCGTCGCCGGCCAGAAGAAGGTCAAGGTCGACGGCGCGTCGGTCGCCAGCAGCGTCGGTATCGGCCCGCGTGAAGGCTCCGGCTTCGCCATCCAGGTCAAGCTCGAGGTCACCCTGCCGGGTGTCGACGACGCCACCGCGCAGGACATCGTGAAGACCGCGCACGAAGATGTCTGCCCGTACTCCCACGCTACGCGCGGCAACGTCGATGTGGACGTGTCGGTGAACGGTAAGTCGCTGGCGTAATCGCCGCGCGGACGTGATCGAGAAAAGACGGCGCCTCCAGAGGGCGCCGTCTTTTTTTGTTCTCCGGCTGATCCGGCCTTGCCCCGGGGCAAGAAAAAAGCGCCCGAAGGCGCTTTCGTCGTAACGCACTGAAGCAAAAGCTCAGTGCTCGCCGTCACCCTTCGGGTGGGCGTGGCCATGGGCCAGTTCTTCTTCGGTCGCGTCACGTACGACCTGCACGTCGACGTTGAAGGTCAGGTGCTTGCCGGCCATCGGATGGTTGAGGTCGATGTCGACCACGCTGGAGCCGATCTTCTGCACCACGACAACGCGGTTGCCGCCTTCCTTGAGGGAGAGCACGGTCGAGTCGCCGACCTTGAGGCCCTTGCCCTGCTGAGGGAAGTACTTCTTCGGCACGCGCTGGGTCATGCCTTCCTGACGCGGGCCGTAACCCTGCTCCGGGGCGATTTCGATGTCGAACGTATCACCCACCGACTTGCCCTCGAGGCCCGCTTCCAGGCCCGGGATGAGCTGGCCATGGCCCAGCAGGATCCACAACGGTTCGCCGCCCTCGACCGAGCTTTCGACTTTCTCGCCGTCGACGGTGAGCGTGTAGTGGAACGAGATGACCTTGTCCTTACCAGCCTGCATGTTGGTTTCTACCGGATGAAAACGCGGCATTTTACCGGCCGCGGGCCCCGGCGTCACGCGGCGTCACGGTCCTTGCCGAAGCCGACACCGCGCGCTTCGGGTCCCAGCCAGGTCAGCAGGGCTAGCACGGCCGCCACGACGGCGATCCAGGTCGACATGGCGAAGGCGAAATCGCCCCCGCGCTGCTCGGCCAGCCAGGTCTGCGCGGTGGCGGTGATCGCCGCGAGCAGGTTGCCCATCTGATAGGCGAAGCCCGGCAAGGTCCCGCGGACGGCGTCGGGCGAGAGCTCGTTGAGATGAGTCGGAACGACACCCCAGGCGCCCTGCACCATCACCTGGATAAGGAACGCGCCGAGGCCGAGCAGCAGCAACGAGCCGCCGTAGGTCCACAACGGAATGACCGGGATGGCCAGCACCGCCGCGATGATGATCGCCTTGCGCCGCCCGATCCGCTCCGAGAGCGAGCCAAAGGTCAGACCGCCAAACAAAGCGCCGAGGTTGAGCAGCGCCGTGAGCATGAAGGCGGTGCCGGAGCCGGCCGGAATCCTCAGCGTCTCCTGCACGAAGGTCGGATACATGTCCTGCGAGCCGTGGCTGAACATGTTGAACGCCGCCATCAGCAGCATCAGATAGATGAAGAGCTTCCAGTGACCGCGCATCGAGACGAACACGCTCTCCCTGGCCTTGGACCGGCGACCTTCCCAGACCGGGGACTCGGGCACCTTGCGGCGGATGTACAGCACGAGGAAGGCCGGGAGGGCACCTACGATGAACAGCCCGCGCCAGCCGATATGGTCGACCAGCAGCCAGTTGACCAGAGCGGCGAGAAAGAACCCGCACGGGTAGCCACTTTGCAGCAGCCCTGACACGAAGCCTCGCGACCTGGCGGGAATGGACTCCATGGCCAGCGAGGCGCCGATGCCCCACTCACCGCCCATGGCGATTCCGAACAGAAAGCGCAGGCCAAGCAGGATGCCCAGACTGGGCGCGAAGGCGCAGGCGACCTCGAGCACCGAAAACAGGACGATGTCGAACATCAGGACAGGACGGCGACCGTAACGGTCGGCCAGTCGTCCGAAGATCAGCGCGCCGATCGGACGCGCGGCCAGCGTAAGGAACAAGCCGTACGTGACCTCCTGCTTGGGCACGTTGAACTCGTGAGCCACGGCAAGGATCACGAAGGTCAGCAGGAAATAGTCGAACGCATCGAGCGTCCAGCCCAGGAAGCTGGCCAACACCGTGTGTCGCTGTGTATGGTCCAGATCGCGCAGGGCGGCGGGGAGCGGCATGAGAATTTCCTCAACGAGATTCGGGCCGCGCCGAGGCTAGCACAGCGCGAAAATCCAACGGGCACCTCACGATCCGGCGACGGGTCATCGCTAAAACTGGTGCTCTCGCCACGACAGACGGAGGACTCATGAAGTACTCGCGATCCATCGTTTCATTTGCCGTTCTGACCGCGTTCTGTGCCGGCACCGCCATGGCCCAGAGCGACAGCGGCGCGCCCTCGTTCGCCGATCTCTCGAAAGACGGCAAATCCATCAAACGCAGCGACCTGCCCAAGGACAACGATGCGCTGAAGGAAATGCGCGCCCATTTCAACGAGGCCGACACCAACCATGACGGCAAGGTCGATAAGGGCGAGTACGACGCCTACATCGCCAAGGGCAGCCAGCGACCTCAGCAGAACTAGCCGTCACGACCGGGTGCCGCGTATGGTGCCCGGTCCTCCTTCAGGAAAGGACACCTCGCCGCATGAGTTCCGACACCCGGATCCGACGCCGGATCGCTTCACGCTTCAGCCGCCGTGGCGACCGCCTCTACATCCACGGCAAGCTGGCCAGCGATCCCGTCTATGCGGCCACCGCCCAGGCCATTTCGGGACGTCGCCTGCCGTTGCTGGATATCGGTTGCGGGCTTGGTCTCCTCGGCCACTATCTCCATGCCTGTGACGCGCTCGATGGTTATGTCGGCATCGACCACGACCCGCGCAAGATCGCCATGGGTCGGGACGCGGCGGAACGCGCCGGACTTGGCGAAGCCATCGCGCTGCGCGAAGCCGATGCCACGGCGGCACATCCCCTGCGCGGACATGTCGCCATGCTCGACGTGCTGCACTATCTGCCCAGGGAACGCCAGGCGGACCTTTTGTCGTTCGCCGTCGACCACCTCGCCGAAGATGGCGTGCTGATCCTGCGCAACGTCATCCGGGACGGTACGTGGCGGTACCGGGCTACCGTGCTGGAGGAGAAATTCATCAAGGCGGTCGGCTGGATTCCCGGTGGGGCTCAGTACTTCCCGACCGAGGCGGATATTCGCGGGGTGCTGGAGCCCAGAGGGATCCGGGTGGATTTCCGCCCCTTGTTCGGGCGGACGCCCTACAACAGCTATCTGATGACGGCCTCGCGGCGGAGCTGAATCGCCGATCCCCATTTGTGCACCGCAATAAGGTATACTGCGCGAGTCGAGAAGCGCTCCGACTCCCTTGCGGACCCCCGGCGTGGAGATTCTCCCGCCCGTTCCCCCACCCCCGGAAGCGCGCTCGACACCGGCCAGCCTGCTGTCTTCGTCATGGTTAGCGGCCGCCAATCCATAACTCGCAGCGCGGTTCCAGGGAACGCTCGAGTCAAGCAGGAGCTCCACCCCATGTCTTTCGATTCGCTGGGCCTCGCGCCCGCGTTGCTGCGTGCCCTTTCCGAAGCCGGCTACGAGAAGCCGACGCCGATCCAGGCGGCCGCCATTCCCCAGGTCATCGCCGGCCACGACCTCATGGCCGCCGCCCAGACGGGTACCGGCAAGACCGCCGCGTTCGCTCTGCCGCTTCTGCAGCGCATCGCCAACGAGGTGCGTGGCGAGAAGGCGCGCCCGATCCGCGCGCTGATCCTCACCCCGACCCGCGAGCTGGCCGCCCAGGTGCAGGACAACCTGCGTGACTACGGCAAATATCTTCCGCTCTCCAGCACCGTCATCTTCGGCGGCGTCGGCATGGGCAACCAGCTGCACGCCCTGCGTCGCGGCGTCGACATCGTCGTGGCCACGCCCGGCCGCCTGATCGACCACATGCAGCAGCGCTCGGTGAACCTGTCCAAGGTCGACGTGCTGGTGCTCGACGAAGCCGACCGCATGCTCGACATGGGCTTCCTGCCGGCGCTCAAGCGCATCCTCGCCGCCGTGCCGAAGGAGCGTCAGACGCTGCTGTTCTCGGCCACCTTCGCGCCGGAGATCAAGGCGCTCGCCCAGCAGTTCATGCGCAACCCGCGCGAGATTTCGACCGCTCCGGCCAACACCGTCGCCAACACGGTCACGCACCGTGTGCACCCGGTCGACGCCGCGAAGAAGCGCGACCTGCTCCTGCACATCCTCTCGCAGGACAGCCGTCGCCAGACGCTGGTCTTCAGCCGCACCAAGCACGGCGCCGACAAGCTGGTCCGTCACCTGGAGCAGTTCGGCATCAAGTCCGCCGCGATCCACGGCAACAAGAGCCAGAATGCCCGCACCCGCGCCCTGTCCGACTTCAAGACCAACCGCATCACGGTGCTGGTCGCGACGGACATCGCCGCCCGCGGTATCGACATCGATCAGTTGCCGGTCGTGATCAACTTCGACCTGCCCATGGTCGCCGAGGATTACGTGCACCGCATCGGCCGTACCGGCCGCGCCGGCGCGACGGGCGAAGCCATCTCGCTGGTGAGCCACGATGAGTCGGGCCTGCTGCGCGATATCGGTCGCCTGCTCAAGACGGATCTCGAGATCGCCAATATCGCCGGCTTCGAGCCGAGCACCCCGCTTCGCCTCGACGCCGGTGCGCCGCGTCCGAAGCAGGGTGGCGGCCAGCAGCGCCAGCCGCGTGCGCAGAGCGGCGGCAACGGTAGTGGTCGCCCGGCCGGCAACGGCCAGGCACGTCAGGGCGGCGGCGGTACGGGTGGTGGCAACGGTGGCGGTCGTCCGCCGTCGCATCGTCCGCATGGTCATTCGGCTGCCGGCACCGGTGAGAACACCGGCAGCCACAAGCGTCGCCGTCAGGGCCGCGGTGGCCGTCCGGCGACCAACAAGGCCTGACCGGTCGCGCGGGGATAAGCCTGGCCGGACAGCCGGTTCTGCTTATCCCTGCGCCCTGACCTTCGCGGTCAGGACATGGTCTTCCCACAGGCCATCGATCTTCAGGTAACGCTTCGCATAACCCTCTTTCTCGAAACCCAGGCGCTGCAGAAGGCGTCCGCTTCGCTCGTTGCGCGGCATGTGGTTGGCCATCACCCGATGGAAGTCCAGAGGGCCAAACGCATAGCGGATAGCCGCATCCAGCGCTTCGAACATCAGGCCCTGCCCCTCGTGGCGCCGGGCGATGCCATACCCCAGGTGACACGCCTGAAACACGCCACGGACGACGTTCGCGAACGTGAAACTCGCGATCATCTCCGCGCTATCCGGGGTCAGTACCGCGAAGGGATAACCGCGGTCGGCACGGGCCGCTTCCAGTCCGGCTTCGATCGCCAGCCGGCATCCGTCGAGCGTGTAATGCGACTCCGTGCGCAGGGGCTCCCAGGGAGCCAGGTGCTCGCGGTTCTCGGTCCGGTAACGTCGCAAGACGTCAGCCTCCTCGACATCGAGCAGGCGGATCACCGTACGCGACGTGCGCATGCGGATCGGCTCGCTCATGCGGTCAGTGCTTTCGCGTGGTGACGGAGGTGGTCTTCGACGAAGCTCTGAATGAAGTAGTAGCTGTGGTCGTAACCCGGCTGCATGCGCAGCTTCAGTTTCTGACCGGCCTCTTCGCACGCGGCTTCAAAGCGCTGCGGCTGGAGCTGGCTGACGAGGAAGCCATCGGCTTCACCCTGGTCGATGAGGATCGTGCCGTCGATGCGCGCGCCGGCGGCGACCAGTTCGGTGGCATCGTGCTTCGCCCAGGCCTTGCGGTCGGCGCCGAGGTAGCGAGGAAACGCCTTCTCACCCCAGGGCACGGAGCCCGGGGCGACGATCGGAGCGAATGCGGAAACCGAGCGATAACGGCCCGGATTGCGCAGCGCGATGGTCAGCGCGCCGTGACCACCCATGGAATGACCGAAGATGCCTTGCCTGCCCATGTCGAATGCGAATCGTTCCGCCAGAAGGCGCGGCAATTCGTCCACGACATAGGTGTACATGCGGAAGCGGGACGACCAGGGCGCCTCCGTCGCATCGAGATAGAAGCCTGCGCCTTCGCCGAACTCCCAGTCGCCGGTGGCGCCGGCGATGCCGGTATCGCGCGGACTGGTATCGGGCATGACAAGCGCAAGGCCGAGTTCCGCGGCGATGCGCTGGGCGCCGGCCTTGATCGTGAAGGTTTCGGCCGTGCACGTGAGCCCGGCAAGAAAACAGACCACCGGCACCGGCCCGTTTTCCGCAGCCGGCGGCAGATACACCGCAAAGCGCATGGGGCCGCCGCACGCCTCGGATTCATGCGAATAGAAGCCCTGCAATCCACCGAAGCAGCGCTGCTCCGACACCGTTTCGATCGCCGACATGCATCTCTCCTATCCGAAAACTGACCGGGAAGTGTAACGCCGGCGTGACAAGTGGCCACATACCACAACGAACAGCGCACATCGCTGCTACAATAACGCTACTGCTGGCGCGCGAATGTCGCCGTCGCGCCCCCTCTTCGAGGTCGCCATGTCATCCCCTGAAACAGACAACGCTCCGGCATCGCCCGGCTTCAGCGCGCTCGCGCTCGACGCTAACGTCGTGCGCGCCCTGACCGAGGTGGGTTATGAAACCCCCTCCCCCATCCAGGCCGCGACCATTCCGGCCCTGCTCGAAGGCCGCGATGTCATCGGCCAGGCACAGACCGGTACCGGCAAGACCGCGGCGTTCGCGCTGCCGGTGCTGTCGCGCATCGATCTGCGGGCGGGCAACAAGCCGCAGGCCCTGGTGCTCGCGCCCACGCGCGAGCTGGCCATCCAGGTGGCCGAGGCGTTCCAGAAGTACGCCACCTACCTGCCTGGCTTCCAGGTCCTGCCGATCTACGGCGGCCAGAGCTACGGGCCGCAGCTGCAGGGTCTCAAGCGCGGTGCCCAGATCGTCGTCGGTACCCCCGGCCGCGTCATCGACCATCTCGACAAGGGCACGCTGGATCTTTCCGCGCTGCGCTTCCTCGTGCTGGACGAAGCGGACGAAATGCTCCGCATGGGCTTCATCGACGACGTCGAGAAGCTGCTCCAGGCGACCCCGGAGGGCCGTCAGGTAGCCCTGTTCTCCGCGACCATGCCGGCGCCCATCCGCCGCATCGCGCAGACCTATCTGAAAGACCCGGTCGAAGTCACGATCAAGAACAAGACCACCACCGCGGCCAACATCCGCCAGCGTTACTGGTGGGTCAGCGGCGTGCACAAGCTGGATGCGCTCACCCGCATCCTCGAAGCCGAAAGCTTCGACGCCATGATCGTGTTCACCCGCACCAAGTCGGCCACCGAAGAACTCGCCAGCAAGCTGCAGGCGCGTGGCTTCGCCGCGGCGGCGATCAACGGCGATATCGCGCAGGCCCAGCGTGAGCGCGTGATCGACCAGCTCAAGACCGGCAAGCTCGACATCCTGATCGCGACCGACGTCGCGGCGCGCGGTCTCGACGTCGAACGCATCAGCCACGTGCTGAACTACGACATCCCGCACGACACCGAGTCGTACGTGCACCGCATCGGCCGTACCGGTCGTGCCGGTCGCAGCGGCGAGGCGATCCTGTTCGTCACCCCCCGTGAGAAGAACCTGCTTCGCCAGATCGAGCGCGCCACGCGCCAGCCGATCGAGCAGATGCAGCTTCCGACCATCGAGGCGGTCAACGACACGCGCGTCAACAAGTTCAACCAGAAGATCTCCGACACGCTGGCCACCGGCGACCTCGGCCTGTTCCAGCAGCTCGTAGAAAAATACGAGCAGGAGCACAACGTGCCGGCGATCGAGATCGCCGCCGCGCTGGCCAAGATCGCCCAGGGCGACCAGCCGCTGCTGCTCGAGCCGCCCGCCAAACGCGAATACACCGAGCGTCCGCCCCGCGACTTCGATCGTGAGCGTCCCTCGCGCGACGATCGTCCGCCCCGCGACGGCGGCGACTTCAGCGACCGTCGCCCGGTCCGCGAAGGCATGCGCCAGCCGCGCCCGCATACCACGGAAGCCGGCAAGCGTACGTACCGCATCGAAGTGGGCCACGAGCACGGCGTGAAGCCGGGCAACATCGTCGGCGCCATCGCCAACGAAGGCGGTGTCGAGGCCAGGTTCATCGGCCGCGTCAGCATCCGTGACGACTACAGCCTGATCGACCTCCCGGACGGCATGCCGGCCGAGACGTTCACGCACCTCAAGAAGGTGTGGGTCGCCCAGCAGCAGCTGAAGATCGCCGAGTGGGACGGCAAGGAAACCCCGCAGAGCGGTGCTGGTGCCGGCGCCGGTGGCGCTTCGCGTCCGCCGCCGCGCGGTGGCAACTTCCGTCCGCAGGGCAACCGGCCCAGCGGCGGTAAGCCGCCGCGGAAGAAGCGCGATTTCTGATGAATGAAAAAAGGCCCCGGAGACGGGGCCTTTTTTATGGTGTTTCGCCAGCGACTGCTTCAGCGAATCGTTCAGTGCCCGAAGTCCGCGGGCGTCAGCGGCGACATCCCGTGCTTCATCCGCGCCTTGTCGCATTGCGGACTGGGCTGTCCGTTTTCCCACGCCGGCTGCAGGTCGTGGCATGGCGAGGGGCGAACTTCGTATACACCGCAATGCGCGGCAATGCCGACCTCACCCACGAGCGATTTGCAGCGCGGCTCGTACGCGTTCGTGCCGTGCATGTTCACCCGGTGCGGATCGAGATGCTCGGTCAGCGCCGACGGCACGATGCCGCCGGCGAGATCGGTTTCCATCCAATGGAAGGCCACGCGGAAGGTCGCGCAGCAGGCGCCGCAGAGAAGACAGGGGTGCGTCATGTGAGGACGGTCAGATCGTTCCGGAGAAGGTGTTGCACTTGCCGATGTCACCGGATTCGAGGCCCGTCCTGAACCACTTCACACGCTGCGCCGAGGTGCCGTGCGTGAACGAATCGGGCACGACGCGCCCCTGCGACTGTTCCTGCAAGGTGTCGTCACCGATGGCCGAGGCCGCGTTGATCGCCGACTCCACATCGCCCGGCTGCAGCCACTGCTGACGCTGGTTGGACCGGTTCGCCCAAACACCGGCGAAGCAGTCGGCCTGCAGCTCCTGACGAACGGACAGGCCGTTGGCCCCTTCCATGGCGGCACCGCGGCGGCGTGCGTCGCTGACCTTGTCGAACACGCCCACGAGGTTCTGCACGTGGTGGCCGACTTCGTGCGCGATGACATAGGCCCGGGCGAAGTCGCCGGCCGAATGAAAGCGCTGCTGCATCGTCTGGAAGAACCCGAGATCCAGATAGACCTTATGGTCACCGGGGCAATAGAACGGTCCCACCGCCGATGACGCCGAACCGCAGGCCGTGCGCACGCCATCGCGGAACAGCACCAGCTTCGGCCGCTCGTACTGCTGACCGTTGGCGGCGAAAACCTCGCCCCAGGTGTCCTCGGTCTCGCCCAGAATGGCGCGGACGAAGTCCACCTGCGGGTCATTGGCCGCGGTCTGGTCGCCCACCTGACGGGCCGGTTCCTGGCGGGTCTGCTGCTGCGACGTCGTCCCCGGGTCGCCCTGGCCGCCGAGCAAGGCCGTCGGATCCTTGAAGAACACCATGCCGATGATGGCCAGGATGATGATGCCGCCGATACCCAGGCCGCGGCCTCCGAAGCCACCTCCACCGCCACCACTGCCCTGGCCGGCGTCTTCCACGTTGTCGCTTCTACGGCCTTTTTGCCAGAGCATGGGCATCTCCTCGGTTGAAAGCGTCTCCAGCGAGACGCGGTCGGCATGATCGCATGGACCATTGCCGGTAAACTTGCGGGTTATTCAGTCCCCGGATCGCTTCATGACAAGCCAGCTTCCTGCCGTCGTCACCCTGCTCACCCTGCTACTGATGTTCTATACGGTATGGATGGTAGGCCGTGCGCGTGAACGCTATGGCATCAAGGCGCCGTCCATCTCCGGCGACCCGGCGTTCGAGCGGGCCTGGCGGGTCCAGATGAACACGCTCGAGAACGCCGTGATGTTCATCCCGGCGCTGTGGCTTGCCGCCCAGTACGTCGATCCGCTGTGGGCGGGCATCGCCGGCCTTGTCTGGCTCGCGGGGCGTGTGTGGTATGCGCTGGCTTACGTACGCGATGCCTCGCGCCGCGGCCCGGGATACCTGGTCTCGATGGTCGCCTGGGCCGCGCTGATGCTGATGGCGGCCGGTGGCATGGGCATGGCGATCATGGAAAACAACGCGTCGCCGCCGGTGGACGATACGACGGGCGCATAAACGGCAAATCCGGGAAGGGAGGATCCGTTCCCGGACGCGCTGCTCAGTCTTCGTCGTCCCGCGCCAGCGCCAGCACCCGGACGCGCTGGATGCGGGCACCTTCCATCGCGGTCACCTCGAACTCGAAGCCGTCGACCTCGAAGCGGTCGCCGGCGGCCGGCAGGCGGCCCAGCTGCGACAGCACGAAGCCGGCCAGCGTGGAGAAGTTGCCGTCGGCCGAGCCCGGCAAGCGATGGCTGAGCAGGTGCTCGACCCTACGCACGTCGAGACTGGCATCGAGCAGCCACGCCCCGTCCGGCTCGCTCACCGCGGAAGGATCGCCCTCGCGGGTCTCGTCTGGGAATTCACCGGCGATCACCTCGAGGACGTCGGCCGGGGTCACGAGGCCGAGGATGCTGCCGTACTCATCGACCACCAGCGCCATCTGGAGCGGCGCGCGACGGAACTCGTCGATCAGGCGGAGCACGCTCAGCGATTCCAGCACCGTGATCGGCTTGCGGACGAACTGCGCCGTCTCCAGTCGCCCGTGATCGGCCAGGCTGGCCAGCAGGTCGCGGGAGGAAACCACGCCCACGAGCTGGTCGAGATCGCCCTCCGCCACCAGCATCCAGTGGTGCGCGGACTCGCGCGCCTCGGTGAGCAGTGTCGTCAGGTCTTCGCCCGGGTCGACCCAGACGATCTCGGTGCGCGGCGTCATGATCGAACGCACCGGTCGCTGGGACAGGTCGAGTACCCCCTGGACCATTTCCAGTTCGTCCTGACCGAACACCGCCGCCTCGGACGCCTCCGTGCGCGCCTCGTGCTTGCCGTTCTCGCCCTCCTCGTCCGACCGACCACCTAGCAGGCGCAGGACGGCCTTGGCGGTACGGTCGCGCATGGCGCGCCCGCCGACCAGGAGGGAACGATGACGATTGCGCCGCATCGTCTGGTTGAACACCTCGATCATGATCGAGAAACCGATCGCGGCGTACAGGTAACCCTTGGGAATGTGGAAGCCGAAGCCTTCCGCGATCAGGCTGAAACCGATCATCAAAAGGAAGGAGAGGCACAGGATCACCACCGTCGGACGCGCGTTGACGAAGGTGGTCAGCGGCTTGCTGGCGGTGATCATCAGGGCCATGGCGATGACCACGCCGACCATCATGATCGACAGATGGTCGACCATGCCGACGGCGGTGATCACGGAATCCAGTGAGAACACGGCGTCGAGGATGACGATCTGCGCCACGACCAGCCAGAAGCTCGCCCGGCGGCCGGCCTTGCCGCCATCGTCGTCGTCGGCTTCGAGCCGCTCGTGCAGCTCCAGCGTGGCCTTGAACAACAGGAAGGCGCCGCCGATCACCAGGATCAGATCGCGCCAGGACAGGCCGAAGCCGTTCCAGTTGAACAGGGGTGTCGTCAGCGTCACCAGCCAGGACATGGCGGCGAGCAGGCACAGGCGCATCACCAGCGCGAGGCCAAGGCCCAACAGCCGCGCGTGGTCGCGCTGGCGGGCGGGCAGTTTGTCGGCGAGGATCGCGACAAAGACGAGGTTGTCGATACCGAGCACGATCTCCAGCACGATCAACGTGAGAAGACCCGCCCAGGCCGAAGGGTCGGCAAGCCAGTCGAATGCGAACATGGGACGGCGCGTCGAGGCGCCAGTTTTCCTCCTTTAGGGACGAAACACTATACAGGTGCCACGTGACGGTCTGTGCCGGAAGCGCCGTTGCTTTTGTCGCGGGGCGTCCGCTAGGGTGCCGCATGCCTCACGACTCCCCCTCGTCCGCCGCCCCGGCCGTCCTTCCCGCCAGTCCCGCCCAGGCCCCCGGCCTGCTTGAGGCGGTTCTCACGATCCTCGGTTATTTCATCCTGCAGCTGGGCTTCGGGATGGGCTTCAAGCTGCTGTCCGATGCCCTGGCCCGCTGGTTCCCGGACGGCGTCCCCGACGCTCCCGACCGGATCATCGTGGTGGTGATGCTCACCGTCGTCGCCTCGGCCTGGCTGACGATTCATGTGGTGGTACGCCGCTGGGGCAGCCTCACGCGATCAGGCGGTGTACTCGGGCTGGGCTTCACCGAGCCGGCCGGGCGCTTTATCGCCGCGGGCACCGTACTGGGCCTCGTCGCGCCGCTGCTGGGCGGGCTGCTCACCCAGTGGCTGGCAGGCGATCATGCCGTCTCGCAGACCGTTTCCGAGATCGCGGACAAGGCGCACTTCGGCATGCGCGTCGCCCTCGTTCCCGTCGCGGTCCTTGTCGGCCCTCTGGTCGAGGAAGTGCTGTTCCGTGGCGCATTGCTTGCCCGGCTGCGCCACCTGACAGGCGACGGCTGGGCTATCGGCATCTCCGGTATCCTCTTCGGCGCCGTGCACCTGCCCGACCTGGGCTGGCTCTGGTATGCCGTGCCCAACCTCGTGCTGGTGGGCATTTTCTGTGCGTGGCTGCGCGTGCGCAGCGGCTCGATCTGGCCGTCCTATATCGCGCATGCGGCCAACAACGGGCTGGCCGTCATGGCCTGGTTTTCGGCCTCGACCGGTAGTTAAAGCGTCTCCAGAGCCGCCACGTGCCGGGCCAGACGCGGGCTGGCGTAGCACTGCGAGCCGACCGGAATCAGCCCGACCTCGTTGAACGCGTCCCGGTAGAAGCGGGCGGGACGCCCATGGAAGCCGACCCGGTCACCGCCGGGATCGTCCTCGCGGGTATAGACCTCGAGGAAGACGAGCCCTTCGGCCATCTCACCGATGCCGGTCAGCCCCGCGCGGATCTCGGCGGGCTTCAGGTAGTGCAGCACGTCGGTGCAGACGATCAGGTCGAAACGCGTGTCGAAGCGCAACTCGGCAAGCTGGCCGAATCGCGCCAGCCCGATATTGCGGGTCCGGCCATAACGGGCCACAGCGTATTCGCTGGCCTCCAGCCCCCGGTACTCGATGCCTGGACGCAGGCGCCGCAGGACCGCCCGCCAGGGGGCCTCGCCGCATCCGACGTCGAGGACGTTGCGTACCGGCCGCCCCAGGTAGAACTCCGCCTGCCCCAGCACCATCGACACCTTGCGCGTGAGCTCGGCCGGCGAGCGCACGGCGTGCTCCGCGCTGCGGTACCACTTGTCGAAATAGGCCTGGTCGTAGGTCTTGGTCATGGGCGAGGCGCCGCGGAAAACGCCCATGGTAGCCCGCCGTACACTTCGGGCATACATGCCTCACCGCAGCATCGGACCTTATCGAAAAGGAGACTCTCATGCCCCGTATCCAGCTTCGCATTACCGGCGACCGCGACATCTTCGACGACGTGATGAACGCCATCCATGGCGTCGACCGCGTCGAGCGCGTCGAGGAAATCGACGACCTGATGATGGGCGTCCGCGATGATTCCAGTTCCAGCGAGTTGTCCGACGACGTCGGCTCGCGCACCTTCACCCTGGAAGTGGAAGTGCCCAATGAGAAGGTCGGTGAGCGCGTGCGTGAGATCGCCGAAGAAACCGCGGGAACCCGCGAAGCGGCCATCGAGTTCATCGGTCCGGACGAAAGCGAGATCTGAATCACGAACATGAACGTTGCACGACACCGCGACGTTCATGCGTAAACCCCATGAAAGGCTCCCCGTTTAAGGTGACATGCGCACCGAGAACGGAGGTTTCATGCGATCCATGGCCGCGGCCGCCCTGCTCGCTCTCGTCACGCTGCCTGCCATGGCACGTGACGACACGCTTTCGAAGGACGATGTCGCCTGGCTGAACCGGGTGACCTTCGGCGTGGATTCCGCGACGGTGGCGCACTTTCGCGATGTCGGCAGACGCCGCTTCCTCGACGAACAACTACATCCGAAGGCCGATAGTCTGCCGCCCGCCATCGCGGCGCAGATCGCCTCATTCGACGTCATGAAAACCCCTGCCCCCGCGCTGCTGGCGCAGGTTCGCGATCAGTATCGCGATATCAAGGACCTGCCCGATGGCGATGCGAAGGAGACCGCCAAGAAGGCGCTCCAGAAGCAGGGTAACCAGTACGCCCAGCAGGCCCAGGCCGCCGAGTTGCTGCGTGCGGTCTATGACGAAAACCAGCTGCGTGAGCAACTCGTGTGGTTCTGGATGAACCATTTCAGCGTGTTCCAGAATAAGGGACGCGTGCGCTGGCTGGTGGCCAGTTATGAACAGGACACGATCCGTCCGCATGCGCTGGGCAAGTTCCGCGATCTGGTCATCGCCACGCTCAAGAGCCCGGCGATGCTCGAATACCTGGACAACGCGCAGAACGCGCGCGACAAGATCAACGAGAACTACGCGCGCGAGCTGATGGAGCTGCACACGCTGGGTGTGGGTTCGGGATACACGCAGGACGACGTACAGAACCTCGCCCGCGTCCTGACCGGCGTGGGTGTCAATTTCGACGGACAGCCGCGCAAGATAAAGCAGGACCTGCAGCGGTATTACGTCCAGGACGGTGTGTTCGAATTCAATCCGAACCGACACGACTTCAGCGACCAGAAGCTGCTCGGCAGGAACATAGCGGGCGGGGGTTTCGACGAAGTGGAGAGAGCCGTCGACCTGATCGTCAGCCAGCCGGCCTGCGCGACCTTCGTATCGACGAAGCTGGCCAGATATTTCGTCGCCGACGACCCGCCGCCGGCGCTGGTCAAGGCCATGGCGAAGACGTTCAGCCATACCGATGGCGACATTGCCGCGGTGATGAAAACCATGCTCGAGTCGAAGGAGTTCAACGCGTCGCTGGGCAAACGCTACAAGGACCCCACACAGTTCCTCGTCTCCACGATGCGTCTCGCCTATGACGGAAAACCGGTGGCCAATCCGCGCCCGCTGGTGAACTGGATCAACCAGCTGGGCCAGGCACCGTTCGGCCGCATCACCCCCGATGGCTGGCCAACCTCGGACTCCGAATGGTCCAGTTCCGGTCAGCTGGCGAAGCGTTTCGAGATCGCGCGTTCGATCGGCAGTGGCGCCAACCATCTGTTCGATGTCGACGAGGATGGCAAGGTGCAGCGCGGTGGCTTCCCCCAGCTGACGACGCCGACGTACTACGCCACGATCGAGCCGTGGCTCGGTCAGAAGACACGCGACGCGCTGGCCCAGGCCACCTCGCAACAGGAGTGGAATACCTTCCTGCTCTCCTCCCCCGACTTCAACTACCGCTGAGGCCTCCCATGGATCGCCGCCAGTTCCTGCTCGCTCTCGCCGCCACCGCGCCCGCGCTTACGTTGGGCGGCAAGGTTTTCGCGGCTCCGGCCAGTTCACCACGCTTTCTGCTCGTGTTTCTACGCGGCGGGTACGACGCCAACAACCTTCTCGTGCCGTATTCCAGCGACTTTTACTACGAGTCGCGCGCGACCATCGCGCTGGCACGACCCACGGCGGGCGATCCGAAGTCGGTGCGTGCCCTGGACGCGAACTGGGGCCTCGCACCCGCTGTCGCGCAGAGCATGGGACCGCTGTGGGACCAGCGCCAGCTGGCGTTCATTCCGTTCGCCGGCACCGACGATCTTTCGCGAAGCCACTTCGAAACGCAGGACAACATCGAATCCGGCGAATCGGGCGACGCCCGGGACTACGGCTCCGGATTCATGGGCCGGCTCTCGTCCGTCCTGCGCGGCATACCGCCCATCGCGTTCACTGATGCCCTGCCCCTGTCGTTCCGCGGCGCGGGCGACGTGCCCAACATCTCGCTGAAGGGCGACAGCAAGGCGGTGTTCGACGACAGGCAGTCGAAGATCCTCGCCGGCATGTATCAGGGCACACCTCTGCAGGCCGCCGCGACGGACGGGCTGCAGCTGCGCCAGCAGGTGGCCCAGGACCTGCAATCGGAGATGGTCGCGGCGAGCCGGGGCGCCGTGAATGCACGCGGTTTCGCGCAGCAGGGCCAGCGAATGGCCACGCTGATGCGTGACCGCTACCGACTCGGCTTCGTCGATGTCGGCGGCTGGGACACGCATGTCAACCAGGGCGGCGCGGATGGCCAGCTCGCCAACAATCTCGACAACCTGGGCCAGGGTCTGGCGGCATTCGCCGAGGGACTGGGCGAGGCGGAATGGAACAACACCGTCGTCGTGGTCGTGTCGGAGTTCGGCCGCACCTTTCGTGAGAACGGCAACAAGGGTACCGATCACGGCCACGGTACGACGTACTGGGTGCTTGGCGGAAAGGTGCACGGTGGCCGGATCGCCGGCCAGCAAGTGGCGGTCAATGCGCAGAACCTCCTGCAGAATCGCGACTACCCGGTGCTCAACAACTATCGCGACGTACTCGGCGGCATGCTGCGTCGCATGTACGCCTTATCCGACGCCGACCTCGCACGGGTCTTCCCCGGTGCGAAGCCGCGCGATCTGCAGCTGGTCTAAGGCTGCCAGACCTGCCCCTCCGGATCGGTCAGCTGGCGATCGAGATAGTAAGCCGCGCTGATGAAGGCCAGATGCGTGAGCGCCTGAGGAAAATTGCCCAGCTGCTCCGCGCGGAGGCTCAGTTCTTCCGAGAACAGTCCGAGGTGATTCGAGTACAGCACCCCGCGCGCCATGACCTCGCGCGCTTCGTGCAGACGGCCGGCACGTGCGAGGCACTCGACGTACCAGAACGTGCAGGTCGTGAAGGCGCCCTCTCCGCCTTCCAGGCCGTCGGCATTGCGATAGCGGAAGACCAGGCCATCGTCGGTCAGCTGATCGCGAATCGCATCCAGTGTCGCCAGCCATACCGGGTCAGTCGCCGAGACGAAGCGGACCAGCGGCATCATCAGCAGCGCCGCATCGAGATCCGTCCCGCCCTTGGTCTGCACGAAGTAGCCATGCTCGGGATGCCGGAAATTGTTCCAGATATCCTCGGCGATACGGTCCCGCTCCGTCGCCCATTCGACCATGGGCCCTGGCAGGGAACGTTTACCGGCAAGGCGCACCGCGCGATCCAGCGCCACCCAGCACATCAGCCGCGAGTGCAGGAAATGCTGCTTGCCGCCCCGCATTTCCCAGATACCCTCGTCGGTATCCTTCCAGTGACGGCTGACGTGGTCGACCATGCTGACGACGTGCAGCCAGCCGGTACGACTGATGGCGCGGCCGTACTTGTTGGCCAGATAGAGGCTGTCCATCAGCTCGCCGAAGATATCCAGCTGGGTCTGCGTGCGCGCGGCGTTGCCGATGCGCACCGGCTGCGATCCCGCATACCCCGCGAGGTGATCGAGCACGTCCTCGTCCTCGGCTTCCTCACCGTCGATGGCATACATGATGCGCAACGCCGAATGCCGATCCAGATCGGCCAGCCGCGCTTCCATCCAGCGGCGGAAGTGTTCGGCCTCGTCGATGTAGCCGAGGCGCATGAAGGCGTACACGGTGAAAGACGCGTCGCGTATCCACGTCGCGCGGTAGTCCCAGTTGCGCCCCGCGCCGGTGGCCTCCGGCAGGCCGAACGTGGCCGCGGCGGCGACGGAACCATGCCGGTGCGACGTCAGCAACTTGAGCACCAGCGCTGAACGGTCGACACGCTCGCGCCAGCGGCCGCGATAGGTCGAGCGACGCGTCCATCGGCGCCAGGCCTCCGCCGTGCTGTCGAAGGCGGCGCGGCACTCGGCTTCATCGTAGGGGTCATGGGCTTCGTCGCCCAGCATGAACCAGACTTCTTCGCCGGGGTTCAGCTCGAACTCGGCGTGCACGGCGCCCTCGCCCTCTTCGATCAGAAGCGGCACGCTCGCGGCTAGGCGCAGCGACTGAGGCCCATCGTGAAATACCACCGAATCACCGTATTCCGAGACCTCCGGGACATGCCTCGCATACGCAAGGCGCGGCCGGCAGCGCACACGGATCACTACCTTGCCCCGAGGCACACGGATGCATCGGAGGAGGCAGTTGGCCACGCGCGGCCGCGTGTCCGGGTGCGGCATGAAATCCGTAAGCTCGACGCTTCCCGCTTCCGCCATCCAGCGCGTAATAAGGATGTTCGTTTCCGGGACATAGAGCTGAATCGTACGCGCATCGGAAAGGTCGGGCGTCACGGTGAACTCGCCACCCTTCTCCGGATCGAGCAGTCCGGCGAACACCGTGGGACTGTCCATATGCGGCCAGCACATGAAGTCGATGGTGCCGTCGCTGGCGACCAGCGCGGTGGTATCGAGGTTCCCGACGATACCGTGCTCGCCGATGGTCCGGCCGGGCACGGGATTGAGTGACTCGGATGGGGTCGTGTGTCGTGGCATAGCCGGAGGAGGCCACAACCCATGTGAAGGCGAGGCTCAGAACTCGAGGCGGTAAGCCACCTTGATCAGCCCTTCCTCGACGTCCTTGAGGCCAAAACCACGACGAAACTGCCCGTCGAGTTCGTCATCCGTATCCTCGGCGTAGCCGCCGCGGTTATAGACGACGTAGAGGTTCGACAGCGGCGCGATCTCGTAGCGATAGCGGATCTGGAAGCCGAGGTTGGCCACGCCGAGACCGTCGACCGGTTCATCACTGTCGACCGCCGCGCCGGTGGGCGTGATCTCCAGGCGACGACGAAGCTTGGCGCCTACCGCCAGGGTCTGCAGTTTGACGCGGAGCTCCTGCTTGTTACCGAGATTCCAGTTGAGGCCGCTGTCGAGGCCGACGGTACGGCCGTCATACGCGCCGACGAGGTTGTCGTGTTGCCAGATCAGCCAGTTCGGGTCCCATTCGTAACTCGCGCCAGCGAAGACGCTGAACGCATCGGTGACGAAGTACGTCGGCGTGAACTTGAAGTAGTAGCCCAGCCGGTGATAGCCGGTGAGCTGGTTGCCGCTGACGAAGCCCTCCGCTTCCCACGCCCAGCGGCCGATACGCGGGCGGGTGCGATCGTAGGTCAGCTTCGCGGTCGATGGCGTGTGCTGGTTGTTGCCACCGCGGGTAAGCAGGTCGTCATACGCGGCCGTGAAGGCATCGAGCCGCCACAGTTCGTCGCCGCCATCGCGACGCTGGCTGTTGCGCTGAATGCGAAGACGCTGCCGCACGACCACGCCCTCGGTGTTTTTCTGCTCGGAGATACGATACCGCCACAGATGCGAGGCGTAGGCCGAGTCGGCCGGCAGATTGGCCTGACGCTGCCTTACTTCCCAATGCAGATACTCCATGTCGCTGCGTGGCAGGTAGCCGAAGTCGTCGATGTCCAGTCGCTTGCCGAAGTACATGCCCAGCCACTGCTGGCTCCAGACATCGTTCATTTCCCAGAACGCGATGCTGGTGGCGCCCAGGCCGTCGCTGTTGTTGCGCGGCTGGTCGATCTTGCTGCCGACCACGTTGCTGGTGATGGTGAAACGCTCGTTCGGCTGCCAGCGATGATCCAGGCCAAGCACGTTGGCGTCGCGGTCGAGATACGGGTGGTTGACCCGCGTGGCGAGCAGACCGAATGACTGGGTGCCCGCATTCTGCAGCAGACGGAACGCGCCGAACGTGCGGCCCGCGTCGCCTTTTTCCTGCGCGGCGAGGATGCCGTAACTGGTCGAACCCACGCTGCCGTTCACCTTCGCCGCCGTGGAAATATCGGCCGCACCGTTGCCGTCATCCGCCGCACCACCCACCCGGCGCGTGTAGACCAACTGGGAATAGTCGTCGAGCAGGCTGAAGTCGAAGATGCCCTGGTTCTCGGTGAAGAACGGGCGTTTGTCGGTAAAGAAGGTTTCTTCGGGCGAGAAGTTGACCACCAGGTCGTCGCTCTCGACCTGGCCGAAATCGGGGTTGATAGTGGCCGTGAGCTGCGTCTGGCCATTGGGTTTCCAGAGAATGTCCGCGCCCTGCTCGAACGACGTGCCGCCGTGCGCGCGATCCACCTTGCCGACCACGTAAGGCGTGATGGCGAACAGCGACTGCGAATATGCCGGCACCTCGATCCGCTGAAAACTGGAGAGAAACCTGCCGCGATCGAACGCGATCGCCGGCCATGCCATGCGCTCTCCCGTGGCGGCGATCACACGGTCGACATACAGACCGATCGTGCGCGTATCGCCGCTCGCCTTGCGCATCGGCGCGATGTACCAGGGGATGAGGATCTCCACCGAATAACCGTCCGCGTCCTCACTGACCGCGTGATCCCAGCGTCCGTCCCAGTCGTAACTGAAATCGGATTCGTTGGTGATCACCTCGTCGGCCACGCCGCCCTGCGACCGCACCTCGAAGTCGTAACCGACACGGCCGTCCGCGTCGAAGTCGACCATGACATTGACGCGATCGACCATCGCATCCTCGTCGCGCCGGGTCTGCTGACGCGAGCGTGGGATGTCGGCGGACTGGGTGACCCGGATAGCCACGGCCAGTCCTTTGGGCGTCGACATCACCCAGGCCTCGGTCGGCTGGCTACCCGGCTTGCCGTTCATCGGCTGGGTGTCGCGGAAATCCGTGATCCGCTTCGCCCCCGCCCATTCGGCAGGGTCGATATGACCGTCGATCGTCACCTCGGCATGGGCGGCCGTCGTAGCGAAGAGGAGCGTGGCAAACAGGGCGAGGCGACGGTGCATGCGGGGTCCGGATCGTGACATCTTGCGGCATAGGATGCCCCCCGCGTCGCAAACGTTTCCCGTGACCCCTGGCCCATGCGCTCAGCCGGTTTCCCTGATGAGGTCGATCAGCGCGCGCAGCGCGCCGGGTACGTGGCGCCTGCCGGAGTAATACAGGCACAGCCGGTCGAACGGCGGGGTCCAGTCCTCGAGCACCCTCACCAGGCTGCCGGACGCAAGATCTTCCGCCACGTTGAACTCGGTGAGGTAGGTCAGGCCCAGGCCGGCGCGGGCCGCTTCGAGCATCAGGTTCGGCTCGTCGAGCGTCAGCACGCCCGGCACGTCGACCTCGATCGCTTCACCGTGCCGCTCGAATTCCCAGTGGTAGATATGGCCGGAGCGCATACGCGCCCGGATGCAGCGGTGGCTGGCGAGATCCGACGGATTGCGCGGCGTGCCGTTCGCCGCGAGGTAACCGGGTGAGCCGACCACGGCGAACCGGATCGGCTCCCCGAAAGGGACGGCGATCATGTCGGCCGGCACGATGTCCGCGGTGCGGAAGCCCGCATCGAATCCATCACGCACGATGTCGACAAGCCTGTCGTCGGTGACCAGATCGAGCCGCACGTCGGGATAGCGCGTCAGATAGGGCACCAGCAGCGGCGCCATCACACGCCGGGCGGCCCCGGTAGACGTATTGATCCTCAGCGTCCCGCGCGGTGCATCGCCCTCGTCGCTGGCCCGCTCGATCGCCACACCGAGGCTTGCGATGGCGGGGGCCACATCGGCCACGAAGCGCTCGCCGGCTTCGGTCAGCCGGACGCTGCGTGTCGTCCGGTGAAAAAGCCGCGTGCCGAGCCGGGCCTCCAGCGAGGCGACGGACTGGCTAAGGGCTGAGGTGGAGAGATTCAGCTCACCCGCCGCGGCGCGAAAGCTACCGTGCCGCGCGACCGCCAGCACGGCTTCGAATTCCGTAAGACCGGTACGCATTGTCCTCTCCCGCTTAATGACCCATCCACCGTTGTCCGTCTTATCAGACTAATGGGTCGGGCGCATGCTGGGAACCGTCTCCACGACGGGAGCCTCTCATGCACACGATCGACCACATTTATATCGATGGCGCGTTTGTCACTCCCCACGGTGAGGAACGTTTCGACCTGTTCAATCCGGCGACCGAGGAAGTCATCGGGACGGTACGTCTGGCCGATGCCGAAGACGCCCGGCAGGCCATTGCGGCGGCGAAGCGGGCTTTCCCCGCGTTCTCGCGGACGACGATCGAGGAGCGCATCGCCCTGCTTCAGCGCATGCATGACGCGATCGTGGCGCGGGAGGACGACCTCTTCGCCGCGATCGTCGAGGAGTACGGCGCACCCGTATCGCGCGGACGCTGGATGACCGGGCACGCGTCCGGCGTCTTTCTGGACGTCATTGCGACGCTCCGGGAGTATGACTTCGAACCGCGCATGGGCAGCGCCACCGTGCGCATGCAGCCTGTCGGTGTGGCGGGATTGATCACGCCCTGGAACAGCAATGCGGGTTTCATCTGCGGCAAGCTGGCGTCGGCGCTCGCCGCAGGTTGCACCGCCGTCATCAAACCCAGCGAGATGAGCGCGCTGCAGACACGCATCGTCACCGAAGCGCTGCATGAAGCCGGCGCGCCAGCGGGCGTGTTCAACATCGTCACGGGACGCGGCGACACGGTCGGCGCCGAGATCGTCGGCAGCCCGGATATCGCCAAGGTGTCGTTCACCGGTTCGACCGCCGTCGGCAAAGGCATCGTCCGGGCGGCGGCGGATACGCTGAAGCGCGTTACGCTGGAACTCGGCGGCAAGTCGCCGTCGATCTTCCTCGATGACGCGGACTTCGCGGTCGCGTTGCCGCTCGCCGTCATGGCGGGTTTCAACAACAGTGGGCAGGCGTGTATCGCTGGTACACGTCTGCTGGTGCCGCGGGCGCGTCTTGCCGAGTTTGAAGCAATGGTCGTAGCGGCAATCGACGATATCGTGTCAGGCGATCCGTCCGATCCGGCCACGACGGTCGGACCCATGGTCAGCCGCAAGCAGTGGGATCGTGTGCAAGGCTATATACGCCGCGGTATCGACGACGGTGCGCGCCTGATCGCCGGCGGTGAGGGACGGCCGGACGGCTACGCGCGTGGCTGGCTGGTGAAACCGACCGTGTTCGCCGATGTCCGCAACGACATGGCCATTGCCCGCGAGGAGATCTTCGGACCGGTGCTCTCGATCATCTCGTATGACGGCGACGAGGACGCAATCGCCATCGCCAATGACACGCCGTATGGATTGCAGGCATACGTCTTCTCCGCGGATGAGGCACGCGCACGCCGCGTGGCGGAACGCATCGACGCGGGTCGTGTCGCGATCAATTCGCTGAAGCACGATCCGAAGGCGCCGTTCGGTGGGTTCAAGCAATCGGGCTGGGGACGGGAATACGGCGTGCTCGGACTGGAGGCCTATCTGGAGCCGAAGGCCCTGTTGGGATTGTCGGGCTAAAGCCCTTTTCCCCGATATCGACGGCGATAAGCGGAACTCGCCGGGCTCTGCTACTTTCACCCCGTTAGCAATCACTGACGGGGAACCCATGCTCGCTCGTACCTGCCTCGCGCTCGCCCTCACCATCGCCCTGCCCGCGATGGCTGCCGATGAGGCCAAGAAGGCCCATACCCCCACGCCGAAGGAGCTCCTGGCGAAGTCCACCCCGGCGGAATGGCGCACGCCCGACCCCGAGAATCTGGTCTACATGGACCTGCCGCAGGGCCGCGTGGTCATTGAACTGGCCCAGGACTGGTCGCCGCTGCATGCCGCGAACATCCGCACGCTGATTCGCGAACACTATTTCGACGGCACCCAGGTGATCCGCGTTCAGGACAACTTCGTTACCCAGTGGGGCGATCCCGACGGCGACGACAAGAAGAAGGCCAAATCGCTCGGTACGGCGAAGGAAACCCTGTCACCCGAGTTCACCCGCAAGGACGGCAAGGCGTTTCCGTTTACGAAACTTCCCGATGGCGATGTCTACGCACCGGAAGTCGGTTTCTCCGAAGGCTTCCCGGTCGCACGCGACAAGGGCGAGGCCTGGATCACCCATTGCTACGGGACCGTGGGCGTTGCACGCGACGTCGGCGCCGAGACGGGTAACGGCAGCTCGCTCTACGCGATCATCGGCCAGGCCCCGCGCAACCTCGACCGCAACCTCGCGGTAGCGGGCAAAGTCATCAAGGGAATGGATCTGCTGGCCGCCTACCCGCGTGGCGGCGAGCCGATGGGCTTCTACGACAAGCCCGGGCAGCGCGTGACGATCAAGAGCGTTCGCCTCGCGGCGGACGTTCCCGAAGCCGAGCGCACGCCGATCCAGGTGCTCCGCACCGACAGCAAGACGTTCTCGGCGGTGATCGAGGCCAAGCGCAATCGTAAGGACGATTTCTACACGCGCCCGGCGGGGAAGATCGACCTCTGCAATATCAGCGTGCCGGTGCGGGATCCGACGCAGAAGGCGCCTTGACCGATCGGCAGGTCTGATCGAGGGGCATCGCCGACAGGATTGGCTCCCACTCGAGCAGGCAGGGCTGGCTCGGGTAGGAGCCAGCCTGCTGGCGATTCAACCCGCCTCAGTCCTGAGCGGCCGAATCCCTCGCCTCGTCCTTCTGACTCACCACTTCAGCCCGCAACGCCCGCAGCTTAGCCTTCAACTTCGCCTCATTCTCCGGACCGACGCGAATCATGAACTTCTGCCCGACCGACAGCTGCTCCAGCGCGGGATTGGCGTAGACATACCCCACCTTCTCCGGAAGCAGCTGCTGATTGCCCTTCGGCTCCGGCGCGGCCAGCAGGTGATCGATCACCTCGACGAGGCGATCGTTGAAATAACCGCCCGTACCAAGGTCGCGATACGCCTGCTGGAATAACGGGTAGTTGTGCTTGTACCAGGCGGCCGCGGCCTTCGGACTTACACGATCGGCGACATACATGTAGGTCGCATAGCGATCCGCATTCTTTTTCGACGCGACGAAATTGCCGTCGTCGGAAACGACCTGAAACCGGCCTGTCGGCGTACGCAAGGGAAGGACGTTCATACCGACAGTCTGCTTCGGTAACGCATCGATGGTGGAAACCATCCGCGACACGATCGCATCCGACTTCAGCAGCGACTTCAACGCTTCGTCGCCGGTGAGCGCGAGCAACCCGGCCAGCACCTCGTCGTCGCTCTGATCGAGCGCGGGAAGCGCGGAAGTCGAACCACGGGCGGGATCGATCGGATGCTCCGGCAGCGCGGCGTCGTGCACGGACGTAGCGGGAGCGGATGCCGTCGAGGACGCGGAGGCGAAAGGTGGCGCGGTGACGGCATCGCGCGCCTGCTTCTCGCGCCAGACGAAAATACCCGCTACCACGAGGATCGCCACGATCAACAAACCTGCGACCCACTTCGAACCCGACGACTGACTGCTCAACGTAACGCTCCCACGAAAAAACGTCTCCATGGGACTACGAACGGTGCGGTTGGTTCAAGCCTCGAACCGGAATGGCGGCGATCGTCGGCGATCCGGCCATCATGAACCCGACGGCGGCCTTGTGGGAAGCCCCATCCGACACCTAGTCTGGCCCTGCCGGGCATCCCCCTATGGCCCGGCACCAGGGCACACCCACATCGATAACGTTTGGAGGAAGAACCATGGCTTTCTCTGCAAGGAACGACGCCGCCCCGATTTCGGGCATCAATGTCACCCCGCTCGTCGACGTGCTTCTCGTACTGCTGATCATTTTCATGATCTCCGCGCCAGTGGTCGCGCATAAGGCACGGGTCGACCTCCCCGCTCCCGGGTCATCGACGGACGTCGAGCCCGACCCGGCACGCGTCGCGATCGACGCCGACGGTTCGATTTTCTGGAACGGGACCCTCGTCACCGATGCGGCACTCGAAAGGCAGATCGATATCGCCGCCGCCTCGGCGCAGCCGCCCCGCCTTGTCATCGCCGCGGCCGACAACGCAAGCTACGAGGACGTCACCAAGGTACTGACGGAAGCAAAAGTTCGTGGTCTTACGAAGATCGACTTCGGAAGCCGCCAGGCGACGGACTAGTTATCCATCGGCGGATACGCCCAGCGCAACGCCTGCGCCTCCGACTCGCGGTAGATCGTATCGTGATGCGCTGAAGGACGAGGCACGTATTCGATCGTCGCCGCGCGCCTGGGCAAGCTGGAACGCAACGTCCTGACAAGCTGCTCCACACCGGGAGCGATGTTTTCCTCGTCGGCTGACGTCAGGTAGATGCGGTGGGGCGATGGATCGCCCTCCGCCATGGCCACCGGCAGATCACGAATCAAGGCACCCGCGTTCCACCATACACTGGGGCTGATGGCGATCACCGTGTCGAACAGCTTCGGCTCCCGCTGAAGCGACTCCAGCGCGAAAAGTCCGGCCAGCGATTCACCGATGACACCTCTGTGGCCGTCGACCCGATATCGCTTGCCGACTTCGGACACCAGCTTCGTCGCGATGAAGGCTCGAAAGCCGGCCGATCCACCCACGCGGGGTGCGATCCGCCTGTCCGACGCGACCAAGGTCGGTCCGGTCATGTCGCGGCGACGTTCGGTGTTTTCGATGCCGACAAGAATCAGCGGCTGGATCTCGCCCTTGCGGATACCCTCGTCGAGCGCCCTGGCCACGTGCGGAAAATCTTCTTCCAGGCCGCCATCGGGCATGTAGAGGACCGGGTAGCGGGCTTTCGAGGCAGCATAGCCCGGCGGTGTGTAGACGTTGATGTGCCGCGTTTCGGCGGCAGTTACCCCGGGCATGGTGAAGCTGTCGTGCGGAGGGACATCGTCCGCCGCGCGCGCCTGGAAGGCGAGTACGACCAGACTGAGAAAGAAGAGGATCCGACGCATGAAAAGCTCCCTGGGAGAACCCGGAGCTTAACCGCAGAGCGGCTCTGGTGGGAGCCGATCCGGTTGGCGATGGGTGCCGCCTTACATATTCCGCCGATACTCGCCGCCCACGTCGTACAACGCGTGGCTGATCTGGCCAAGGGAGTTGTTCTTCACCGCGTCCATCAACTGTTCGAAGACGTTACGGCGATCGCGGGCGGTCTTCTGCAAGGTGGTCAGGCTGTCCGGGGCCAGGCCGTTGCGGGCCTTGCCGTAGAGCAGCACGTTGTCGATCTGCTGGCCCTTTTCTTCTTCCGTCGAGCGGATGAGTTCAATCTCCGTGGCGATCTCGCCGCCGTGATCCCGGGGCAGAAAGGTGTTGACGCCGATGAGGGGAAGCGAGCCGTCGTGCTTCTTGTGCTCGTAGTACATGGATTCTTCCTGAATCTTCCCGCGCTGGTACATCGTATCCATCGCGCCAAGCACGCCGCCGCGTTCGCTGATCGCCTCGAACTCCTTGTACACGGCCTCTTCCACCAGATCGGTGAGCTCGTCCACGACGTAGCTGCCCTGCCACGGATTCTCGTTGAAGTTGAGGCCGAGCTCGCGGTTGATGATCAGCTGGATGGCGACCGCCCGACGAACGCTCTCTTCCGTCGGTGTGGTGATCGCCTCGTCGTACGCGTTGGTGTGCAGGCTGTTGCAGTTGTCGAACAGCGCATACAGCGCCTGCAAGGTGGTGCGAATGTCGTTGAACTGGATCTCCTGCGCGTGCAGCGAACGCCCCGACGTCTGAATGTGATACTTCAGCATCTGGCTGCGCGCACTGGCACCGTAACGCTCGCGCATGGCGCGGGCCCAGATGCGACGGGCGACGCGGCCGATCACCGTGTATTCCGGGTCCATGCCGTTGGAGAAGAAAAACGACAGGTTGGGCGCGAAGTCGTCGATCTTCATGCCACGGGCGAGGTAGTACTCGACGATGGTGAAGCCGTTGGACAGCGTGAAGGCGAGCTGGCTGATCGGGTTCGCACCCGCTTCCGCGATGTGGTACCCGGAGATCGACACCGAGTAGAAATTGCGCACCTTGTGATCGACGAAGTACTGCTGAATATCGCCCATCATGCGCAGGGCGAACTCCGTGCTGAAGATGCAGGTGTTCTGGGCCTGGTCCTCCTTGAGGATGTCCGCCTGCACGGTGCCGCGCACGTTGGCCAGGGTCCAGGCCTTGATCCGCGCGTAGGTCTCGGCATCGACCACTTCTTCGCCGGACACGCCAAGCAGGCCGAGACCGAGGCCGTCGTTACCCTGGGGCAGCTCGCCGTGGTACCGCGGCCGGTCGCCGCCCGGGTACAGCCGGGCGATGTGCGCGTTGGCGGCCTCCCAGCGGGAGACGTCCTCGTTGAGGTACTTCTCGACGTTCTGGTCGATCGCCGTGTTCATGAACATGGCGAGGATGATCGGGGCCGGACCGTTGATCGTCATCGACACCGACGTCGAGGGCGCGGACAGGTCGAAGCCGGAATAAAGCTTCTTCATGTCGTCGAGCGTGGCGATGGAGACGCCGGAATTGCCGATCTTGCCGTAGATATCGGGACGCGGCGCGGGATCTTCACCATACAGCGTCACCGAGTCGAAGGCGGTCGAAAGACGCGCGGCCGCGCCACCCAGTGAGAGGTAGTGGAAGCGACGATTGGTGCGCTCCGGCGTGCCCTCGCCCGCGAACATGCGGGTCGGATCCTCGCCGGCGCGACGATATGGGAACACGCCCCCCGTGTACGGATAGTGCCCCGGCAGGTTCTCGCGCATGAGAAACGAAAGCAGCTCGCCCCAGTCTTTCGTCTTCGGCGGAGAGACCTTCGGAATCTTCTGGTGGCTGAGCGACTCGCGGTAGTTCTCGACGCGAATGACCTTGTCGCGCACCTGGTATTCGTTGAACTCCGCGGTGACGGCTTCAAAGCGCGACGGCCACTCGCGCAGCAGGTGGATCGCTTCGCTGGTGAGCTCGCGCACGGCCTCGTTGTAGCGCTGACGCAGGGTGGCCAGCGAACGGTCGCCGTCGACCGCGAGCAAGGCATGGTCGTAAAGATCGAACGCACGCGGCAGGGCGTCGTCGCCGATATCCTTCAGCGATTCGTAGTAGTGCTGCGCTTTGCTGGCCGCCTCGGCCTGCTTCGCGATGCCGCCGTTGACGCCTCTCCCCTGCTCCGCGATCTCCGCCAGATAACGCACTCGATTGCCCGGAATCAGCACCGTGGCACGCGGTTCGCGCAATGTCGTGTCGACATCGGGCGTCCAGACCGCGTCGGGCAACGAGAGCTTCTCGCGCAGCAGACGGCACAGGTTGTCGAACATCCAGGTGACGCCCGGATCGTTGAACTGGCTGGCGATGGTCGGGTAGACCGGCACTTTCTCGTCGGCCATCTGGAACGCGGTGCGGTTGCGCTTCCACTGCTTGCGCACGTCGCGCAGGGCGTCCTCGGCACCGCGCTTGTCGTATTTGTTGAGCACGACCAGTTCGGCGAAGTCCAGCATGTCGATCTTCTCGAGCTGGCTGGCGGCGCCGTATTCGCTGGTCATCACGTAGACCGGGAAATCGACGAGGTCGACGATCTCGGAGTCGCTCTGGCCGATACCCGCCGTTTCGACGATCACCAGGTCGTAAGCCTGGGCCTTGAGAAAATCGATGCAGTCGTGCAGCACGATCGAGGTGGCGGCGTGCTGGCGACGCGTGGCCATCGAGCGCATATACACGCGCGGGCTGCGCAGCGAGTTCATGCGGATGCGGTCGCCGAGTAACGCGCCGCCGCTGCGGCGACGGGTCGGATCGACCGCGAGCACGGCGATCCGCATCTGCGGAAACGCGTGCAGGAACCGCAGCAACAGTTCGTCCACCACGGACGACTTACCCGCGCCGCCCGTACCGGTCAGGCCAAGCACCGGGGTCTTGTTACCCGCCAGCTGCCATTCCTTGCGCAGGCGGGCGAGTTCGGCTTCGGGAAGCGAATCTTCTTCGATGGCCGAAAGCATCGCGCCGATGGAAATCTCGTTCTCGACGGCAACGTCGGCCGGCGCCGCTTCGACGCGCGACTGAACGGCGCTGCGAGTTCGCGCCATCACGTCCTCGATCATCTCGGTGAGACCGAGCTTCATACCGTCGTTCGGGTGATAGATGCGCTCGACGCCGTAATCCTGCAGCTCGCGAATCTCTTCCGGCGTGATCGTCCCGCCACCGCCGCCGAACACGCGTACATGACCCGCGCCACGCTCGCGCAGCATGTCGACCATGTATTTGAAATACTCGACGTGCCCGCCCTGGTAGGAGGACAGCGCGATGGCATCCGCGTCTTCCTGGAGAGCAGCCCGCACGACGTCTTCCACCGAGCGGTTGTGGCCGAGATGAATCACCTCGGCGCCCTGGCTCTGGATGATCCGGCGCATGATGTTGATCGCCGCGTCATGGCCGTCGAACAGGCTGGCCGCCGTGACGAAGCGCAGCGGCGTGGCCTCCGCGTCGGTGTGGCTGGCGGGGATGTGCTTGGGCTGCGAGCTCATGAAAACTCCGGGAAAACGCGACGTCTGGGGAGGGAACCGGTCGATTCTATCCCCGCCCGTGCCGGGACCTCTGACGCAGTGCAGCGATACGCCGCCGCACTGCGTAACGCCTCACGCCGCCCTGAGTCCGACCGAGTATTCGCTCGCCCGGTGCGCGCTGATGCCGTGCCGCTGCTCGGCACCCAGCGAATACGTCGCGTCACGCACGAACACCTGGGGGCGTGTCTTCGGTCCCGTGAGCTGCAGCAGCAAGGCCTGCCCGAGGCTGTCCGGATGCAGACGCACCTCGTTCGCCAGGGTCGCCGACATGGGAGGCTCGGCCGCCTGACCCGGGTCGGTCCAGAGTTTGCCGATCCGGTCGAAGTCGGAAGAAGCGACTTCGACCCAGACACCGATCTGGTAATTTCCGTTACGTCCGTTAACCGGCAGCGGCAACGTCGCGCGGACGAAAAAACGCTTCGCATCGATGACACAGAGGTCGTCGTTCTCGAATACGCCCGCGGCTCGCGTAGCGGCATCGAGATCGATCACGGCGTCCGGCCGGCGGTAGCCCAGTTCCAGTGCCTCTTCGTCGTGCTCCGTTCCACACACCGCACAGGTGGTCGTCATGGCTCGCTCCTCGAAGGGGGGGACTATGTGGCGGGCTCAGCGAAGCTCCACGCCATCCAGAAAGGCTATCGCCGCGGTCATGACGCTTTCGTCATCGACGATCCGGCGATGGCCCAGTCTGCGGGTTTTCAGCAAGGTGGCATCGGGCCACAGCCGCGCGTAGAGCTCCCCCTCTTCCACCGGGACATCGCGGTCGAAGAAGTCGTGGAAGATCAAGGCGGGCTGGGTCCGCTTCGGCGCGTGATGCGCGATATGCAGATCGTCGATGAGTATGCCGGTGCGCTCGGTCAGCGCCGCATGCAGCGACGGACGCAGATGCTCGGCGAGGCGGACGAAGCGCGAGAAGCGCCGCGTGGCGCCCTGGGGGTCCGCCGCGGGAGCGATCAGCACCACCCGCTTCGCCGTCCACCCGTCCTCCAGCGCCAGCGTCGCGGCCGCGCCGCCCAGTGAATGGGCGACGACGCCGTGCGCGTCACCGTAGTGACAGCCCACCGCAGCCAGCGTCCGGACGAAATCGGGCAGCGTGCACAGATCGCCGCCGCTGTGACCGTGACCGGGCTGGTCGAAGGACACCGCGGCCCAGCCCTTGGCGAGAAGCCACGGTGCCCAGGACTCCCAGCGCAAGCCCAGACTCGACCAGCCATGAGCCAGCAGGATGTAAGGCTGCGTCGCAGGGTCGCCCCAGATGTAGGTTTCGATCGATTCGCCGCCCAGTCGCACCGTCTCACGCCGCGCCGACATCGTGGTCGCGGCGTAGGCGGCGCGAACCCGGCTGCTCGGCAGCGGAGTCTGGAAGGTCCGCGCCGCGTGGGCCACCGTGCGCGCAGGTGCCAGGCGACTGCCCAGCCGGTATGCGAAACGGATGCCCAGCAGGGTCGCGATGGTGCGCACGCCAAAACGGCGGGGAGGCTTCATGGGCGGGAGCGGGCCGGTGGCGGTAAGAGTGGGCATGTGGGTCTTGGAGCAGCGGAGCGTCGCAAGGTTCCCCCACGGGAAGCTTTCGCGAAGCTGAACATTACGCGCCCCGGCGGGTCAACCCGCTCGAAGGAACCCGCGTTCTGGCCCCCGAATCCGCATCCGCGGAACCTCGCGAAGGAGAACACCGATGACCAAGCTGACCCGTACCCTCGCCGCCGTCGCCGTCATGGGCCTGGCCGCCGGCGCCGCAAGCTACACCCCGCCGGTCGCGGCACGGGAATATGTCGAGGTCACCGTCGGCACCCGTCCGCCGCCGCCGCGCTTCGAGCGCGTCCCGCCCCCGCGCGCCGGCTATGTCTGGGCGCCTGGCTACTGGAACTGGTACGGCGGCCGCTACGTCTGGGTCGGCGGCCGCTGGGCCACGGTACGTCCCGGCTACGTCTACCGCCCGCCGGTGTGGCACCCCTACGGCCGGGGCTGGCGCGTCGAGCGTGAGACCTGGGTCCGCGACCCTCACTGGCACCGCTGAGCCTCATCTGCTGCGCCGCACCTACACGGACGCTCACAACGGTTTAAACTAGGCACCTGACACGACAGATCGCCCCCGCCCTTCCAGGCCGGGGCGATTTTTTTGGAACGTCATTATCGACCGGTGGTCCCCGCCGCCGGTCATCACCTAGAGGCGGTGCTGCTGCCGCTTGTCACTGGAGTTTGCGTTCGATGATTTTCGAAACCATCGCCAACACGGGCCACGAAGAAGTCGTCTTCTGCCATAACAAGGACGCGGGCCTGAAGGCCATCATCGCGATCCACAATACCGTGCTGGGTCCTTCCCTCGGCGGCCTTCGCATGTGGCCGTACAAGACCGAGCAGGATGCCGTCAACGACGTGCTGCGCCTGTCGCGCGGCATGACGTACAAGAATGCCGTGGCCGGCCTGAACCTCGGCGGCGGCAAGGCCGTGATCATCGGCGATCCCTCCAGGGACAAGTCCGAAGCGCTGTTCCGCGCCTTCGGCCGTTTCGTCAACTCGCTCAACGGTCGCTACATCACGGCCGAAGACGTGGGCATCGACGTCAACGACATGGAATATGTCTACCGTGAAACCGAGTACGTCACCGGCGTGCATCAGGTGCACGGCGGTTCGGGCGACCCTTCGCCGTTCACCGCGTTCGGTACGCTGCAGGGCCTGATGGCCGCGCTGCAGTCCAAGCACGGCAACGAAGACGTGGGTAAGTACAGCTACGCCGTGCAGGGCTGCGGCCACGTCGGCAGCGAGTTCATCAAGCTGCTCCGCGAGCAGGGCGCCAAGGTGTTCGTCACCGACATCAACAAGGATGCCGTGCAGCGTTGCGTCGACGAACTGGGCTGCGAAGCCGTGGGTCTCGACGAGATCTACGACGTCGACGCCGACGTGTACAGCCCCTGCGCGCTGGGCGGCACGGTCAACGAGCAGACCATCGACCGCATCAAGGCGAAGATCATCTGCGGCGCGGCCAACAACCAGCTGGCAACCGACGCGATCGGTGACGAACTCGCCCGTCGCGGTATCGTCTACGCACCGGACTACGCGGTCAATGCCGGCGGCGTGATGAACGTCTCGCTCGAGATCGACGGTTACAACCGCGAGCGCGCCATGCGCATGATGCGCACGATCTACTACAACGTCGGTCGCATCTTCGAAATCTCCTCGCGCGACAACATCCCGACCTACAAGGCCGCGGACCGCATGGCGGAAGAGCGCATCAGCGCCATCGGCAAGATCCGTCTGCCCCACATGGGCAACGGCGCGCCGCGTTTCCAGGGCCGCATGCGCGGTCAGTAATCGCTACGCGAAACTGGCAACACGAAAGCCGCTGGGATGATCCGGCGGCTTTTTTCATTTCGGGGCTACCACCTTCGGTGCGTTGCCTCGGCGCGCGCGCGGACTAAAGTGAAGCAGGCGATGGAATCACCGACGGCGATCGTCGATGCATTCGGCATCGCGGTAAGCGCCTGAGACCACGATCATGTCGACAGGAGGTCGTCCCGTGAAAATCCCGCGTTGCATCCATCGCTCGTTGCTCGCTCTCGTCTGCGGGAGCGTTTTTTGCGCGTCTGCCAGCCAGGCTCAGGCCGCCTTGCCTGCCGAGGTGGACTCCCGTCTCGTATCGCTGAGGTTGACTGCCCACCCGCTTCTGGGTCCGCCCTTGCCATCGGATATCCGGATCGACGAGGCGGATGCCCTGGAGGGCGGCAGCATCACGGTCGCATCGGACCACGAAAAGCACTCCATCGGAGGCATTCCGGTGATCGAAGTGGCACATGCGACCAACACGGCTTCCGTTTGCCAGGGGCAAGCTTGCCCCGTGATCGCGAGCAATGTGTTCACGCTCGCCGACCTTCAGGTGATGAACGTGGCATCCATGAGCGCAACGGGTACGATCGAGTGGACAGTGCTGCCAGGACTCGGCGATTTGAGCTTCGACGCGACTATCGTGACCGGCGCAGGCGCGTTTCGCGTCACTTCGCACTGCCCTTACCGCCCCGGGGACACGTCGCCAGGCACCTCGATCCCCATCAGTGGAAAGGTTCCACATGAAGTCGTTGGCCTGGGCGGGCTCATCGTCGTGGACGAATGGCTTTCCTTCAGCGGCAACCTCGTCCTCAACGACCCGTGCCTGGTACTCGATGCGAACAGCGACCCGGGCACCCGAACGGCATTGCTGACCCTGACCGGCACGTTGGGGGCAGGCATTCTCTCGCCTCGTTACGACGTACAGGCCGCCATAGGCGATATCCACCGTTCGCCCTGAGTGCCCGTACCACAGGCCAGGATCGGCGAATTCAGCGCCCCGACGCCACCAGCGTCGGGCTGGCGATCGGGGTGCTGGTGCCGACCATGGCGCCGAAGGTAAGCAGGCAGGTCAGGACGGCGGCGACAAAAAAGCCCTTGAGCAGGATCGTTTCGAATTTCATGGTCGTTCTCCTTGGACGATGGGAAGTGCTTTCACCAGGGAGAGTGCATCGGTCGTGCCAACGGCCGATTTACCTGCCAGACCGCCCTGCGGCGCCATTCCGCGCGATGTGACGGAAAAATTTCCGTGTCCGCGGACGCGTGGTGTCCGCCGGCGCCGTGTCCGGGCGGACGCGGCGGACGCCACCCGCCTATACGTCGCGAAGGGCCTGCGCCAACGGCTGCCGGGGAATCGGCGCGACGCGCCCGCCGATTCCCACGATTTCACACGATCGGCCTTGGCTCAGGGGCGCGATCTGTTACACTTTTGTCGCCCTGGGGATCTTGTAAGGCTTTGCCTACACGGCGCTTTTGGGGCCCAGGGGATGCCGTCCGAGAGGCGGCGACAACCAGAGACTTCCGATCACCTTCATCGCCTCGGTGATGGCGCCGCCTCCCGCTTGCCCGCGCAACCGGTGGATCGCCCGTCCGGGGATGAAATGGACTTACCGAGCTATGAGCGCGATCCCAGCTGAAACCTTCACCTTCGACGATGTACTCGATCGCCTGCGCACCGTGCTGCAGGAGACGTTCGAGATCGACCCGGCCAAGGTGACGCCCGACGCCAACCTCTTCACCGACCTGGAACTGGACAGCATCGACGCGATCGATCTGGCGATCCAGGTGCAGGACATGACCGGCACCCGGATCAAGCCCGAGGACTTCAAGAGCGTGCGTACGGTCGGCGACGTGGTCGCCACCGTGCAGGCGCTGGTCGCTCGCTGAGCCGACCGATGGGGGGCAGGCCCGGACCGCGCGACGACGCGGCGCGATCCTTCGCGCCCTGCGCGGTCGTACCGATCTACAACCACGGACACACCATCGGCGCGACGGCCAATGCGCTCGCGGCCCATGGCGTGCCCGTGCTGATCGTGGACGATGGTTCGAACGAAGAGACGCGGATCATCCTCGACGCGCTTGTCGGCGGTCGCGACGACCTTCGCCTCATCCGCCTGCCGGAGAACGGCGGCAAAGGCGCCGCATTGACGGCGGGTTTCGTTGCAGCGCACGACGCGGGCTACAGCCATGTCCTGCAGATCGACGCCGACGGTCAGCACGACACGGCCGATGTGCCTCGTTTTCTCGCGGCGGCGGAAGCCGCACCCGAAGCCATGATCTGCGGCAAGCCGATCTACGACGATTCGGTGCCCCGCGCGCGCCTTTACGGTCGATACCTCACACACGTCTGCGTCTGGGCGGAAACGCTGTCCTTCGACATTCAGGACTCGATGTGCGGCTACCGCCTGTATCCGCTTGCCGAGACGCGTGCCGAAATCGCCCGCAAGCCGCTGCCGACGCGGATGGACTTCGATACCGAGATCGCGGTGCGCCTGTACTGGCGGGGCGTGCCGGTACGCAACCTGCCAACGCGGGTAATCTACCCGGAGAACGGACTCTCGCATTTCCGCATGTGGCGCGACAACGCGCGTATCACGGCGATGCACACGCGACTCCTTCTCGGCATGCTGCCACGTGCACCGCGCCTCCTCATTCGCAAGTTCCGCCACGGATCCCCCTGATGCACCGTCTGCTTACCCTGATCGCCCTGCTCTTCGTCACCTCCGTCCATGCCCAGGCGCCATCGCTCGCCAACGAGATCCTCGGCAGCCTGGCCAAACACCCCCAGGTGCGCGCCGAATTCAGCCAGAGCCGCGAAAACCCCGCCCTTGCGGAGCCGCAGGTCAGCAAGGGCGACCTGCTGTTCGTCATCGGACACGGCATGGTCTGGCACACGCGCGATCCGTTCGAGGACACCCTGGTACTCACTTCCGGCGATACGCGCCGCCTGGACGCGCAGGGCAAGCTGGAGCGGGTCCGTGACGGCAACCGTGGCGTGAGCCAGGTCTCGGGCATGCTGCAGTCGCTGCTCGCCGGTAAGTCCGAGGAAGCCGCTCGCCAGTTCACCATCACGGCCGACGGCAGCATCGACCGCTGGACCCTGACCTTCGTGCCGCGGCAGGCACGCGTGGCACGCGTCCTGGCCGGCATCACACTGAAGGGCGACGCGTTCCTCGAGTCCATCGAAGTGAACCTCGCGAGCGGCGAGCGCACCCTGATCACGTTCACGAATACGCGGGACGCCGACTCGCTGACCCCGGTCGAAGCGAAGGTCCTCGGCGTTCCATGAGGCCGTCCCCGACAACGCTGCGGGCCGGGCTCTTCACGCTCGTAGCGCTGGGCATCTGCCTGTTCTGCGCGTGGCTCCTCTTCGGTCGCGGCACCTCGCCGCTGCAGACCGACATCATGACGATCCTGCCCGCGACGGAACGCCACCCGCTGGCGGAGGACGCCGTCGAGCGACTGGCCCGCGCCAGCGGCGACCGCATGATCCTGCTGGTGTCGAACGATGACGACGACGCGGCCAAGACCGCGGCGCGCGAACTCGGTGAGGCGCTGGGCAAGGATCCGGTATTCGCTTCGGTGATCGCCGAACTGCCGCCGTTCGATCTCGATCAGCTGGTCACGCCGTTCCTCCCGTTCCGCTTCCACCTGCTCACCCCCGAAGACCGGGCCGCCCTTACCAGCCCGGGCTTCGATGCGGTCGCCGCGCTCAGGCGCCGGCTCAACGAGCCGTTCGGCGCGAACGTCGGCGCGAAACTGACCGACGATCCGTTCGGCTGGATGCAGCACTGGCTCGATCGCCAGCCGTGGAACCGCTCCACCCTCGTCCCCGAGGACGACATGCTCACGGCACACCAGGGTGACACCACTTATGTGCTGGTGATTGCCACGCTGAAGGGCTCCTCGTACGACGACGTGGTGCAGCGGAAGGCCCTGGCCACGCTGGCGACGGCGGAGTCCGCCATGCTCGCGAAGCACCCCGGCACCACGCTGCAGCGCACGGGTGCGATCTTCTACGCCGCCGCCGCCCGTGCGGGGGCCGAGCGCGACACGCACGTGGTCGGCATCGCCTCGTCGGTGGGCATCGCGGTGCTGTTGCTGCTCGTGTTCCGCTCGCTGCGTCCGCTGCTGATCGCCTTTCTTTCCACCGCGCTGGGCGTGGTCGGTGCGATCGTCGCCACCGTGCTGGTGTTCGGCCAGCTGCACCTGCTGACGCTGGTCTTCGGCGCCGCTTTGCTGGGTGAGGCCGTCGATTATTCGATCCAGTACCTGTGTGCGCGGGCCAACACCGGCGCCGCGTGGAACGCGGAGCGTGGCGTGCGCCAGGTGCGCCCTGCGTTGTTGCTCGCGCTGGCCACGTCGCTGCTGGGCTATGCCTTGCTCGGCATCGTGCCCTTCCCTGCCCTGCAACAGATGGCCGTGTTCGCCATGGCCGGTATGGCGGTGGCATGCGCCAGCGTCTTCTGGCTGCTTCCCGCGCTGGCGCAGAAACCAGCGCGTGCGCCGCTGTCGCCCGCGCTGGTCCGGCTGGCACTGGGCTGGCAGCGCGCCGCGTCCGGCCGGCGCGCCCTGGTCGTGCTCGCGGTGCTCGCTGTCGCGGCGATACCCGGCTGGCTGCGCCTCGGCCACGACGACGATATCCATCTGCTGATCTCCCCGCCGAAGACACTCGAAGCACAGACGGCCTCGATCCGTGACGTCGCCGGCTTCGGCGGCGGGACGCAGTTCTGGCTGGTCGAGGGTGCGAGCGCCGAGGAAGTACTCCAGCGCGAAGAAGCGCTGACCGATCGACTGCGGACATGGATCGCGGACGGCAAGCTCACCGGCTTCACGGGCATCACCGCCATGCTGCCGTCGGCCAAGCGGCAGGCCGAGAACATCGCGGCGCTCGCCCCGTTGTTCACACCGGCCGACCGTATGAACGCGTGGCTCGCCGCTGCCGGGTTCAGGCCCCAGGGCATGGCATCGTTCGTCACCGCGTACCCCGGACGCGCCTTCACGCTCGATGACTGGCTTGCGATGCCGGCGTACACACCCTTCCGCTACCTGTGGCTGAGCGGCTCACACGGCACCGGCAGTATCGTCGTGCCGCAAGGCCAGGACGACGTCATGCTGCTGCGCCAGGCGTCCGAGGGCCTGCCCGGCGTGTCGCTGGTCGACAAGCCGGCCAGCATTTCCGCCCTGTTCGGTCGCTACCGTGGTTATGCGGACGTGTGGCTCGGGGGCGCGCTCGCCCTCGTCGGTCTCGCTTTCCTGTGGCGCTACGGGCCACGCGCGGTCGGCCGCGTCTTGCTGCCGCCGCTGGCCGGCATCGTCTTCAGCGTCGCGGCACTGGGCTACCTGGGCCAGCCGCTGACGCTGTTCCACATCATGGCGCTGATGCTCGTCCTCGGCGTCGGCGCCAACTACGCGGTGTTCCTGCGCGAAGGCGAACCGCATGCCGCGCACATTCCCGGCGCCGCCTATGCCGGTGTTCTGCTGTCCGCCGTGACCGCCCTGCTCTCGTTCGGTCTGCTCGCGCTCAGCACGATGCCGGCGCTGCAACATTTCGGCCTCACCCTGCTCCTCGGGATCGGCTTCACGGCGTTGATCGCGCCGGTGAGCGTCCCCGCACCGAAGAAGTCATCCGCATGAACACCGCCGCACACGCACCGGTAGCGCGCACCCTCAAACGCGTCGTCGTCACCGGTTTCGGTGGCATCACGCCGCTGGGCCACGACTGGCATGCCATCGAGGCGCGGCTTCGCAGTTTCCACAATGCCGTTCGCCGTATGGGCGAATGGGATTATTTCGACGCGCTCAACGGTCGTCTGGGTTGCCCGGTCGATGACTTCGCGATGCCCGTGCACTGGTCGCGCAAGCACGTGCGCTCGATGGGCCGCGTGGCCCAGCTGGCCGTCGCCGCCAGCGAGCGCGCACTGATCGACGCTGGACTGATCAACGATCCCTCCATCACCGACGGCCGCATGGGTGTGGCGTATGGCTCGTCGGGCGGCAGCATCGCGCCGGCCAAGACCATCGGGCGCATGCTCGAGACCGGTTCGATGCAAGGCGTCACCGCGACCAGCTACATCCAGATGATGGCGCACACCACCGCGGTCAACGTGGGCGTGTTCTTCGGCCTGCGCGGTCGCATCATCACCACCTCCAGCGCATGCACCTCCGGCAGCCAGGCCATCGGCTACGGTTACGAGGCGATCCAGCAGGGCAAGCAGACGCTGATGCTCTGTGGCGGTGCCGAGGAACTCTCCGGCCCCGGGGCGGCGGTGTTCGACACCCTGTTCGCTACGAGCACGCGCAACGATTCACCCGAACTCACGCCTCGCCCGTTCGATGCCAAGCGCGACGGCCTGGTGGTCGGTGAAGGTGCGACGACGCTGATCCTCGAAGAATACGAACACGCGATGGCTCGCGGCGCGACGATCTACGCCGAGGTGGTCGGCTTCGGCACCAATTCCGACGGCCAGCACATCACGCAGCCCACGCGCGAAACGATGGCCGCCGCCATGCGCATGGCACTGGCCGATGCGGGCCTCACGCCCGACGCGATCGGCTACGTCAGCGCGCACGGCACCGCCACCGATCGCGGCGACGTGTCCGAAACCCATGCCACCGCCGACGTGCTGGGCGGCGGCGTGCCGATCAGCTCGATGAAGAGCTATGTCGGCCACACGCTCGGCGCGTGCGGCGCGCTCGAATCCTGGTGGGCGATCGAGATGATGCGTCGCGGCTGGTTCGCGCCGACCATCAATCTCGACACCCCGGACCCCGAGTGCGCGGCGCTCGATTTCGTCACGGGCCAGGGCCGCGAGATCCGCACGGGTTACGTGATGAACAACAACTTTGCCTTCGGCGGCATCAACACCTCGCTGATCTTCAGGGCGGTCGATTGATGAGACGCGTCGTCGTCACCGGCATGGGCGCGGTGTCCTGTCTGGGACCGGACCGTCGCGCGCTGTTCGACGGGTTGCGCGCGCAGCGCGCGGGTTTCCGCGAGATGCCCGACTTCGCGACGCTGGGCATGCGCTGTCGGGTGGGCGCGCCGGCGGATATCGCCGCGCTGGAACCACCGCACCGCAAGCTGCGTCGTTATCTGCCGCAAGCGGCCGAGTACGCGTGGCATGCGGCGCGCGAAGCCCTTGCCGAAGCCGGCCTCGACGAGGACCGGCTGCGCGAACGCGATGTCGGTATCGTCATGGGCGGCTCCGCCGCGCTGAGCGAATACGAAGCCGGTCTCGACATGTTCCACGCGCGCGGCATCTCGCGTCTGTCGCCCTTCATCGTTCCGCGCAGCATGGGCAGCGCGGTCGCGGCAACCCTCACGCACGCGTTCGGGTTCGGCGGTCGTGCCTTTACCGTCAGCTCGGCGTGCACCAGCGCCACGCATGCGATCGGCCAGGCGATGGAGTTGATCCAGCTGGGCCGGCAGGACGTCGTCGTCTGCGGTGGCGCGGAAGAACTGCACGACAAAGCCGCGATGTGCTTCGACGTCATGAATGCGCTGTCGACGACGAGTGCTCCGGGCGAGCGCGTGTCCGCCCCTTACGAGGCCGACCGCGACGGCATCCTGCTGGGTGGTGGCGCGGGTGTACTCGTGCTCGAATCGCTGGAGCATGCGCAGGCGCGTGGCGCCACGATCCTCGCCGAAATGGCGGGCTACGGTGCCGCCTCCGATCCTGACGGGATGATCAGCCCGGAGGCCGGTGGGATGGCCGAGGCCATGCATCAGGCCATCGACCTGGCGGGAACGATCCCCGACTACATCAACACCCATGCCTGCGCCACGGTCCAGGGCGACCTCGCCGAATGGCACGCGCTGTGCCGCGTGTTCGGCGACCGCGGGTGCCCCGTACCGTGGATGTCCTCGGTCAAAGGACTGATCGGGCACGCACCGGCCGCGGCCGGCGCGCTCGACACGATCGCGGGCATCGCGATGATGGAAGCCGGCGTGTTGCTGGGCGGCGCTCCCGTGCGCGAACTCGACGAGGCCTTCGCCGACGCGCCCCTGATCGAAGGAGAGCGCCCCGCGCGCATCGGCAGCTTCCTGTCGAACACGTTCGGCTTCGGCGGCAGCTGTGCGGCGCTGGTCGTGCGCCGGTTCGACGGGGCTGGCGCATGATCGCCCTGCGCATCGACGACTGGCGCGCTTGGGCGCCCGGCATCGAGGACGCCGATGCGTGGGCGCGCTGGGCCTCGGCCCCGCATGTGCCCGCCGATACGGGCCAGCAGCCCGCCTGCGATTTCGTGCCGCCGATGCAACGCCGGCGACTCAGCCGCCTTGCGCGCATCGTCATGCACACCGCCTGGCCGTTATGCGCCGACGACGAGCAGTTGCCCTTCGTCTACGCCTCGCGGCACGGCGAAACCACGCACACCTTCGCCATGCTCGAGGAGATCGGCCGCGACGCCCCCCTGTCACCGACCCGCTTCGGACTTTCCGTCCACAACGCGATCGCCGGGCAGTGGTCGATCCTGCGCGGCCAGCGCGACGAATCCGTCGCCATCGCGGGTGAGGGCGATACCTTCGAGCACGCCATGGTGGAAGCCGCGGCGCTGCTCGATGACGGTGCCCCGACGGTCATCGTCGTCGTCGCGGAGGAGCGGCCGCCGGTCGCTTACGACGGCTGGATCGACGACGTGCCGTTCTCATACGCCGTCGCGTTGCGCGTGTCCCGGGCGGGTATGCCCGGGGCCGGCGCGCGCTGGCAGCTGTCCCTGCGCGGCAACACCGACGCGACCGCGCCAGTGGACGGCCAGCATGCCCTGCGCTTTATCCGTGCGCTGCACCATGGCGCTTCCCTCGACCACCCGTGGAAGACACGACGATGGACCTGGCAGCCGACAGCGTGAACCGACGTCGGGACGCCTGGGCCTGGCGCTTCATCGGCACCGCGCTCAGCTTCGCGTTGTTCGGCATCGGCGGCCTCCTGCTCCGCGGGATCGTCCTGCCCGTGGTTCTGCGCTGGCCCGGCGAAGCATCGGTGCGACGCCGTCGTGCGCGGCGTACCGTCGGCCGCGCCTTCTGGCTCCACTCGCGGTTCATGTGCCGCATGGGCGTCGTCGATTTGCACTTCGAGGGCTGCGAGCGGCTGGGGAAGCCCGGCCAGATGATCGTCGCAAACCATCCATCGCTGATCGACGTCGTGTATCTGCTCGGTCACGTGCCCGATGCCAACTGCATCGTGAAACACAGCTTGTGGAAGAACCCGTACATGCGCGGACCGGTGACGGTTGCCCAGTACATCAGCAACGACGGCAGCGCCGAGATGCTGGAAAGAGCGGCGGGCGTGTTACGAGAGGGCCAGACGCTCATCGTCTTTCCCGAGGGCACGCGTACCACGCCCGGGCAGGATCCGGTCTTCCATCGCGGCGCGGCGGCCATCGCCGTACGTGGCGCGCGGATCGTCACGCCCGTCTACATCACCGTCGAGCCGACCACGCTGACCAAGGCGGATCGCTGGTATCACGTGCCGGACCGGCGCGTGCACGTGCGTATACGCGTCGGTGACGACCTCGATGTGCGAGCCTTCAGCGAAGGCACCCCGGCGCCGATAGCCTCGCGCCGTCTCAACGAACACCTCCACAGCCTCTACGCCAGGGAACGGAAGCCATGAACGACCTGGAGCGGGATATCGCCCGCCTCATCATCGAGACACTCGCACTCGATCACCTGACGGTGGACGACATCGCAGCGGACCAGCCCCTGTTCGGGCAAGGGCTTGGCCTGGATTCCGTCGATGCGCTCGAACTCGCACTCGCCCTGCAGACCCGATATGGACTGAAGATCGCCTCGGATTCGCGCGATGCACGCCGACATTTCGAAACGGTCCACCGTCTGGCCCTCTACGTCAAAGCGAACGGCGAGTCATGCGTAAACTGAGCGACATGGTGCTGGTCATCGTCGGCATCCTCTTTCCGTTCATCGTCTATTTCGGCATGGACCACGTGTCCACACCGGTATTCGGCCTGATCCTGGGCGGCTTGTGGCTGATCCGCGCGCCGGCGCTCCTGCGTCAGCCCGGCGGCGGATGGATGCTCGGTATCACGCTGATCTATTGCACCGTCCTCGCCTTCGGAGGCGAAGAGCGCCTGCTGCGCTGGTACCCGAGCCTGATCTGCGCGCTGCTCTTCGGCGCGTTCGGCCTCAGCCTGAAGTTCGGGCCGCCGATGATCGAGCGGATCGCGCGCGTCACCGAGCCCGACCTGCCTCCGGTGGCTGTCGCGTATACACGCAAGGTCACCTGGGTGTGGGTGGGTTTTTTCTTTCTCAATGGCACCGCCTCCGCGCTGCTGGCGGGATGGGGGCCGCTGTCGTGGTGGACCTTCTACAACGGCATCCTGGCTTACTCGGTCATGGGCGTGCTTTTCCTCGGCGAGTGGATCCTGCGCCAGCGTCTGCGTCGGCGGATCAACAAGGCGCCCATGGACGCCGCCGCCTCACGGCTGCGTTCCCATCCCTGGGTTGCCGGTGCGGGGGGTGGCTACGCCGGCAAGAAGGGCCCGGGCATGGTCGTCGCGCTGAGTGCCGCGGGCCGCACCGCCCTGCTTCGCCACGGACGCACCGGCCTGCTCAACGAACTGGGCCAACAGGCCGCCGGCGACGACGCCCTGTCGACGCCGCTGGTCTGGCGTTTCGTCGCCGACTTGCCGGGCACGCAGCACATCGACGACGCACTGCGGGCCGAGCTTCCGACGGAGCCCGTCGTGCTCGGCGAGCATCGCGACGATGAGGGCGTAGTCATCGATCTGGAGCTGCCGCTCGATCTGGCCTGCTTCGCCGAGCACTTTCCCGAGGCGCCGGTCGTGCCGGGCGTGCTGCAGGTCGGCTGGGCATTGTCTTTCGCCGCTGTTCGTCTGGGTACGCCGACGACGTGTCGTGGCATGGATGCACTGAAGTTCCAGCGCCTGCTTCGGCCGGGCGACCGGCCACAACTGCTGCTCCGCCACGATAAGGAGCGCGGTCGCCTGCAGTTCGCGTATCGCATGAACGGGGAGCCCGTCTCATCCGCGTATCTGCGCCTGGACGGCGCGCATGTCTGATTCCGCTGCCAGCGGACACTGGACCGCGCAGAAGGAACGCGGCAGTTTCCTCGGCCTCAAGCTCACCGCGATCGCGGTGCGCCTGCTGGGTCGTGGCCTCGCCACGCCGGTCATCTGGCTGGTGGTGCTTTATTTCTACGTGACGGGGCGAACCACGCGACGCAACGTGGCCGACTACCAGCGGCGCCTCGCCGCCTGGAGCGGTCGTACGGATCTCTTCCCGCGTCGACGCGCGGCCTTCGCACAGTACCGTGCTTTCGGCGACTGCATGCTCGACCGTTTCGACGTCTGGCGCGGCAAGCTCCGCCTGTCATCCGTGGACATGGACGATCCGGACGGCGTACGCAACGCGCTGATTGGCGGCGGGCGCGGCCAGATCCTCATCTGCACCCATCTGGGCAACCTCGACGTGTGCCGCGCCATGGCCGAGATCGGAGAGGGCGTGGCGCTCAACGTGCTGATGTACCTGCCCAACGCGGCGCACTTCAACCGGCTGCTCGGTGAGTCCGGCGATCGGCGACTGCGGCTGATGCATGTGGGCGACCTGGACACCGCCACCATGATGGATCTGTCGCAACGGCTGGATCGCGGTGAGTGGATCGCCATCGCCGGCGACCGCGTGCCCCCACACGGTGCCCGCACGGTCGAGGCCAATTTCCTCGGCGCGCCAGCCCGCTTTCCTCAGGGCCCGTGGCTGATGGCCGCCATGCTGCGCTGCCCGGTCAACGTGGTCTGCTGTCTCAAGCACGGCTCGCGTTATCGCATTCATCTGCGTCGCTTCGAGGATGCCGCCGCCTGGGATCGTGCCCGCCGCGCCGGCCTCATTCAGGAGGCGGTCGCGCGCTATGCCGACTGGCTGGCCGCCCGTTGCCTCGATGCGCCGCTTCAATGGTTCAATTTTCACCCGTACTGGCAAGGTACGAACGGAGCTCCCCATGCGCGCTAACGGTGTGCTCGCGACCGAGATCGAGGTCATCGTGCCCTTCTTCGACGTCGATTCGATGGAAGTGGTCTGGCACGGCCACTACGTGAAGTACCTCGAGGTGGCGCGCTGCGCCCTGCTCGACGACGTCGGCCACAATTACGTGCGCATGAAGGAAACCGGCTTCGCCTGGCCCATCATCGACCTCCAGCTGCGCTACGCGCAGGCCGCACGCTTCGGCCAGAAGCTCACCGTGCGCGCCGACCTGATCGAGTGGCAGAACCGGCTCAAGATCCACTACACGCTCAGCGACGCCATCACCGGCGCACGGCTCACACGCGCCAGCACCATCCAGGTCGCGGTCAGCGTCCCCGATGGCGAAATGCAGCTCGTCTCGCCCCGCGTCTTCACCGACGACGTCGAACGCCGGCTGGCCCGCACGTCGTCACCCTGATCGAATGGAATGCCTGTCATGAAATACGCCAGCGCCACGTACGTCGAAGAAACCCGGATCGGTTTCGTCTTCCTGCGCACCCATACCTGGCAGCACCACGTGCTGCGTGTCGCCATCAACGACCACAAGCGCCTGATCGGTGAGCCGCTGCCGCAAGGCGGCACATTGCTCGACGTCGGCTGCGGCCAGGGGCGCTCGTTCCGATATCTGCGCGACGCGTTCCGCCCGGCGCGCATGCTGGGCCTCGACGCCGACCCGCACAGCATCGAGCTGTCGAGGGCGGAGGCCCGACGCGAAGACATCGACGTCACGCTGATGGTCGCCGACTGCGCGCGCATCGATCTGCCCGACGCCAGCGTGGACGTGCTGTTCTGTCATCAGACGTTTCATCACCTGGTGGAGCAGGAACGCGCCCTCGATGAATTCTGGCGCGTACTGAAGCCCGGCGGCCTGCTGCTGTTCGCGGAGTCGACCAAGGCGTACATCGATACGTGGGTGATTCGCTGGTTCTTCCGCCACCCGATGCACGTGCAGAAAACCGCCGACGAATACCTTGCGATGATCCGCGGGCGCGGCTTCCGCTTCGAGCCGCGCAACGTCTCTCTGCCGTATCTGTGGTGGAGCCGGTCGAAGGACTTCGGCCTGCTGGAGCGCTGGGGTATCAGGAATCCGCCACCGCCGGGCAAGCGCGAGGAAACGCTGGTCAACGTGGCCGCGTGGAAGCCGCTCGACGCCGTATGAAGACCTATCTCAACGCACTGGGCGTGACCTGCTCGCTGGGCGCGGGCAAGGCCGCCGTCGCGGAGGCGCTGTTTGCCGGAGACACGCGCGGGTTGCGCGATATCGATGGCTGGGCGCCCGGCCGGACGCTTCCCCTCGGCGAGGTCGTCGATCCTCTGCCGTCGATGCCGCAGGGCATGGGAGCGCGTGACACGCGCAACAATCGCCTTCTGCTGCTCGCCGCACAGGAAATCGAAACCGAACTGAGTGACGCGATCGCCCGCTATGGTGCCGACCGCGTGGGCGTCGTGATCGGCACCAGTACCACGGGAATCGAGGAGGCGACCGGCCATATCGCCACCCGCACGCAGACCGGCACGTGGCCGGACGCTTACCGTTATTCCGATCAGGAACTGGGCGCACCCGCGGCCTTTCTCGCCGAATGGCTCGGCATCGCCGGTCCCGCCTACGGCATTTCGACGGCATGTACGTCAGGCGCCCGCGCGCTGCTCAGCGCGCGACGCCTGTTGCGCCTCGGCCTGTGCGACGCCGTGATCTGCGGCGGTGCCGACACGCTGTGCCGTCTGGCGACGCACGGCTTCCATGCGCTCGAAGCCACCGACGGACAGCGTTGCGTGCCCTTCTCGCTTTCACGGCGCGGTATCAACATCGGTGAGGCCGCCGCGCTGTTTCTCATGACCCGGGACGCCGCCGAGGTCGAATTCGTCGGCGGTGGCGCGAGCTCGGATGCATACCACATGTCCTCACCGGCACCTGACGGCCGTGGCGCGGCCGAAGCGATGCGTCGCGCGCTCGCGTCGGCCGGGATCGAGGCGAGCGCCATCGATTACGTCAACCTGCACGGCACGGCGACGGAACATAACGACGCGATGGAGAGCCACGCCGTCGCGCATACCTTCGCGCGGCCGGTTCCGTGTTCCTCGACCAAAGCCCTGACCGGCCACACGCTCGGCGCGGCCGGCGCCCTGGAAGCCGCCTTCTGCTGGCTGGCGCTGACCGATGCGGGACGCCGGCTGCCACCGCACGTATGGGATGGCGGGACGGATCCCGCCCTGCCCCCGTTGCATTTCACAACGGTCGGTGACCGGTCGCCAGCGGGCACACGTCACCTGATGAGCAACTCCTTCGCGTTCGGCGGTAACAACGCGAGCCTGATCCTGGCGGACGCGACATGACGATCTGGCCTGTCGAAACCCTGCTGCCGCATGCCGGTCGCATGATCCTGCTCGACCGTGTCGTGGAATGGGATGCCGATCGTGTCGTCTGCGAACGTCTCGTCCGACGCGGCGATGCCTTTGTCGAAGCGACCGGTCTCCCCGCGTGGGCGGGCGTCGAGTTGATGGCCCAGACCATCGCCGCGTGGAACGGCTGCCAGGTGCTGACGGCGGGCGGTCAGGTCAGGCCCGGCTTTCTCCTGGGCACACGGGCCTACCGCGCGGATGTCGATACGTTCGCGACCGGGGCACTGCTGCGCATCGAAGCCGTACGCCACTTTCATGATGAGGAAGGCATGGGTGCGTTCGCCTGCCGTATCGACGCGGAAGGTCTGCATGCCGAGGCACGCCTGACCGTGTTCAGCCCGCCGGACCCGACACCCTTTCTCGATCCTCGCCATAATCGTCTCGACTCCAGAGGTGCTCCACCATGACCGACACCATCTTCGTCACCGGCTCCAGCCGTGGCATCGGCCGCGCGATCGCGTTGAATCTCGCGGACGCCGGTTACGACCTCGTGGTGCATTGCCGCTCACGCCGCGAGGAAGCCGACGCCGTCGTCGCGGAGATCGTCGCCAGGGGCCGCAACGCCCGCGTCGTGCAGTTCGATATCTCGGACCGCGCGGCATCCGCCGCCGCTCTCGAGGCGGACGTCGCCGGACACGGCGCGTATTACGGCGTGGTCTGCAACGCCGGCCTCACCCGTGACGGCGCGTTCCCCGGACTGACCTCCGACGACTGGGACCAGGTGCTGCGGACCAACCTCGATGGCTTCTACAACGTGTTGCACCCGCTGGTGATGCCGATGATCCGTCGGCGCAAGCCGGGCCGTATCGTCTGCATCACGTCGGTCTCGGGCATCATCGGCAACCGGGGACAGGTGAACTACAGCGCGTCCAAGGCCGGTGTCATCGGCGCGGCGAAGGCACTGGCCGTCGAGCTGGCCAAGCGCAAGATCACGGTGAACTGTGTGGCGCCGGGCCTGATCGACACGGACATGCTCGACCCCGAGGTGCCGGTGGAGCAGATTCTCAAGGTGATTCCCATGGAGCGTACGGGTACGCCGGAAGAAGTGGCGGCGGCGGTACGCTTTCTGGTCAGTCCGGAAGCGGGTTACATCACGCGACAGGTGCTGGCGGTGAATGGCGGGCTTTGCTGAGGAGCTCCGCGACAAAATATCGCCAGGAGGACCGGCTCGCGCCGGCGCGGTAGCGGGCTAAGCTAAGGCCATGCTCTCCTTACGTCACCTGGCAGAATCCGACCGCTTCGCCGATGTCATGCGGGTGCTCCTCGCACTGACCGGCATCGCCTTATGGTGCACGCTCGCCGGCCCGGCCGAGGCGATCGTCCCCGCGCTGCTCGGCGCCATCGCCTGCGCTCTGGCCGAAACCGATGACGCCTGGCGGGGCCGCCTGCGCGGGCTGATCGTGACCTTGCTGTGCTTCGCGCTCGCCGCGGCCGCGGTGAAGGCCTGCATCGGCACGCCACCGCTGTTCGCGATACTGCTGCCCGTGGGCACGTTTCTTCTGGTCATGCTCGGTGCCGCCAGCGGGCGATACGCCACCATCGCCACGGCCACGCTGATCCTCTCGGTCTACACCATGATCGCCACCGACAGCGCAGGCGCGGCAGCTGGCGGCTGGCATGGCACGCTGGCGATCCTCGCCGGCGCGGCATGGTACGGATCGCTCTCACTGCTGTGGAGTGCGCTCGCACCTCAGCGTGCGGTCCGTCATGCACTCGCCCGGCTGTTCGAATCGCTGGCCGCGTTGATCGAGGCGAAGGCGGCGCTGTTCGAACCCGTACGCGGCCTCGATCGCGACGCGCTGCACATCGAGTTCTCGAAGCGCAACCTGCGCACGGTGGAAGCGCTGACCGCTGCGCGCATCGCGCTGCTCGATCGCATCGGTCGCCGCCAGCCGCGCGGGCGTTCCGCGGCTCGTCTGGGCATGTTCTTCGTCGCCCAGGACATCCACGAGCGGATCAGCTCGTCGCACTACCCGTACGACGAACTGGCAGGCGCGCTCTACCACAGCGACCTCATGTTCCGCTTCGGACGACTTCTGCGATTGCAGGCCATCGCCTGTCGCGAGCGCGCCGATGCGATTCGCGAGGTCGCTCCGCTGCGATCCATCGCCTTGCCGCGCGCCGCACTGGACGACCTGCGCGAGGCGCTGGCGTACCGCCGCCGCAGCGACCCGCCGGACGAAGCGATCGACGACGCGTTGTCGGCCTTGCTGAGCAACATGGACCGCCTCCAAGCCGGCATCGAAGACGAAGGCAGCCTGCGCGAGGACGCCGACATTTCGTTGCAGGGCAACGAGCCCGCGTCGATCCGCGAAGCATTGGCCAGGGTGCGCCTCCGTCTGAACCGCCGCTCGATGCATTTTCGTCATGCCATGCGCCTGGCGATAGGCATGCTCGCAGGTTACGCGTTGATGCTTGGCCTGCACCCGACCCACGGCTACTGGATTCTCCTGACGACGCTGTTCGTCTGCCAGCCCAGCTATGGCGCCACGCGACGTCGCATGGTCCAGCGTATCGCCGGCACCACGGCCGGGCTGGTCGTCGGCTGGGCGCTGCTGCGTCTGTTGCCGCCTGGCGACTGGCGACTGCCGGTGCTCGTCGCGACAGGTGCCGCGTTCTTCGCCTTCCGGCTGCGCCGTTATGCGCTGGCGACCGGCGTCATCACGCTGTTCGTGCTGCTCTGCTTCGATCGCGTCGGTGCCGGGTACGACGCCATCGGTCCGCGACTGCTCGATACCTTGCTCGGCGCGGTGGTCGCCGCCGCGGCCATTCGCTTCGTGCTGCCCGACTGGCGGGTGCGCCGGCTCGACGACATCGTGGCCGATGCCTTGCTGGCCTATGGACGCTATCTGGAGCGGATCGCCGACCAGTACGCTCACGGCAAGGTGGACGACCTGCCCTATCGCATCGCCCGACGGGATGCGCACGCGGCACAGGCCGCCGTGGCCGGGAATGTCGCGGAACTACTGGGCGAACCCGGCCATTCGCGCGATCTCGGTGAGCGTGCCCTTCGCCTGCTCACGGCACTTCAGGCGGGACTGTCCCACCTGTCGACCCTGGGTGCACACCGGCAATCCCTGCCGGCGGACGACGCGCTGGCGCTGCAGGCGCTGGCTCGCCACATTACCCACGGCTTCGACGCCCTGGCGGGGCACATCCGCACCGGCACGGTCGCACCGCCGCTGGGCACGCCAGCGCTCCTGGTCGGCACGTCGATACGGGTCACGTTGGGCGCCGAAACGGTACGCCTGATCGATCGCCAGTGCCTGCTGCTGATCCGAGTACACGACCGTATCGCGGCCATTCCGAAGGCCTGATTGCTGCGTCGCGCCGTGGCTTGACGGCGTGCGCACGCTACGATGGGCAGGTTTCCCCATCCCTTTTCCGGAGTTGCACCATGCGCCCGTTCTCCCTCGGCGACGACCTCGACCTCCTGCGTGAAAGCGTCCGCGCGTTCGCCGACAAGGAAATCGCACCGCGCGCGGATCGCATCGATCGCGAAAACGTGTTTCCGGAAGACCTCTGGCGCAAGTTCGGCGAGATGGGCCTGCTCGGTATCACCATTCCCGAGGAATACGGCGGCTCCGGCCTGGGCTTTCTTGCGCACATGATCGCGATGGAGGAGATCTCGCGCGCGTCGGCCTCGGTCGGTCTGTCCTACGGTGCGCACTCCAATCTCTGCGTGCAGAACATCTACCACAACGGCAACGACGAACAGCGTCGCAAGTACCTTCCGAAACTCGCGAGCGGCGAGTGGGTCGGCGCGCTGGCGATGAGCGAGCCGGGCGCCGGTTCGGACGTCGTCGGCTCGATGAGCTGCAAGGCCGAACTGATCGACGGCAAGTGGGTGGCCAACGGCACCAAGATGTGGATCACCAACGGTCCCGACGCCGACGTGTTGCTGGTCTACATGCGCACCGCCCCGCGCCCCGCGGGCAGCCGCTGCATGACCGCATTCATCGTCGAGAAGGGCATGAAGGGTTTCTCGACGGCGCAGAAACTCGACAAGCTGGGCATGCGCGGCTCCAACACCTGCGAACTGGTGTTCGACAACTGCGAGATTCCCGAGGAAAACATCGTCGGCGAAGTGAACGAAGGCGTGCGCGTGCTGATGGGCGGCCTGGACACCGAACGCCTGGTGCTGTCCGGCGGTCCCATCGGCATCATGCAGGCGGCGGTGGATCTCGTGCTTCCGTATGTCCGCGAGCGAAAGCAGTTCAACGCGCCGATCGGTACGTTCGGCATGATGCAGGGCAAGGTCGCGGACATGTACACCGCGCTGCAGTCGTCACGCGGGTTCGCTTACATGGTGGCCCAGCAGTTCGACAACGGGGTGAAGTCGCGCATCGACCCCGCCGCCTGCCTGCTCAACGCCTCGACCAACGCGGTGAAGGTCGCCCTGGAAGCGATCCAGTCACTGGGCGGAAACGGCTACATCAACGAATTCCCGGCGGGCCGGTTGCTGCGCGACGCCAAGCTCTACGAGATCGGCGCCGGCACCAACGAGATCCGTCGCATGCTGATCGGCCGTGAACTGTTCCACGGCAAGTCGTAATCCGCCGGCTTACCAGTTCATCCGGAAACTCGCGTTCGCCGAACGCGAGTGATCGCGGTCCGCGAACCGCTGGTCGACGTTGAAGCCCAGCTGGGTGCTGGCCGTCATGTCCCAGCCGAGCGACACGCCTGCCGTGCCGGCCCGGCGCGACAGGCCGATGCCGTCGACCGGCGCCCACTGCGAAAAGCCCGTGTAGCGTGCCGCGAAGACCTCGCCCTTCGTCGCGAACGCATTCTGCCAACCCAGCTTCGCATCCAGATGTAGCGCACCGCGCGTGGTGAGCCACGAACCGCCCGCGCGAAGCCCGAACCCCGCCTGCCAGCGCGAGGTGGTGTGGCCATCGGCGGTCAGTCCAAAGCCGTCGCCACCGGTTTCCGAGAAACCATCGCGGCGGATGCTCGCGTACTCGACGTTGGCGAACGGCGTGAGCGTGAACGCGCCCGCATGGCTGCGGAAGCCGACCTCGCCGTAAGCGGACTGGTAGCTGCCGTTCTGGTCGCTGCCCGCGAACGCGGCCTGGTCGCCGAAACGCAGCAGGCGGCGCATGTCGCCACGGAAACTGCCGAAGCCGAACTGCCCCACCCCGTACCAGTTGGCGCCACGCGAGCCGGCATAGAACATGCCGGCGGTGGAACGGCTGCGCTGGCGATCGAAGCTGCCGTCGAGCTGGCCGTGGCTCGACATCTGCGCGACGGCGACGCCGGCGAAGCCGTTGAGGCCGAGACGGATGTCGTTGCCGACCAGGCCACCGTTGAGGTTGAAACCGACGTTGCCGAACCCGCCGCGGCTCATGCCCCCGCGTGAATCGAGGGACTGCGTCCACGCACCGGAGCCTTGCTGGTCCAGGTGTGAGATCAGCGCATCGTTGCTGGCGTCGATACCGGCGAGCGTCACGGCGGTGCCCGCGGCATACAGCTGGCCGGAGAGCGACTCCAGCGAGGCCCTCGCCACCGCGTCCGTGCGCGACTGCTGGATCTGGCCGGCGGCGACCAGCGTCGTCACGGGCGGCGCGGATGCCGCCGCGACCGGGCCAGCCAGCGAGCCCTCGATCTGCTGGAAGGCTCCGTCAAGGCGCGTCGCCGAGGTCGTCGCCGCGGCCGAGCGCGCCATCACCGCATTCGAGTTCGCCACGGCGGTCACGCTCAGGCTGGTCGTGTCGAGCCAGATTTCCTTGGGTGCGTACTGGACCGTCGACGACAGGAAGACGCCTTGCGCGAACGTCGTGCTGGTGAACGTGCCGGTCACCGAATCAGCGGTGACCAGTGACTGGTGACTGGTCACCGTGTAGCCGGGCACGGCGCCGGCGATGTACAGGTCGCCGCCAAAAATCCGTACGGCGCCGGCGACGTTCACGGGAGCGCCGAGGAGCAGCGAAAGACGCGATGGCCCGTAAAGCCCGAGATCCGCCTTTATCTGGGTGGGATGCGCCGTCAGCTCCAGAGTGCCGTTGACGTCCACGCTGTCGCGGAGGCCGTTGGTCTGACCCTGCCCGAGATCGCCGTGAACGATGAGCTTCGCTCCCACGTCCTGCACGATGATTCGCGCCGCGGGAAGGTCTTTCATGACCTCTACGGTCGTCGTGTCTTCGGCGTTCAACGCGGAGAACGTATTCGTGCCGGTAATCGTCAGCTTGCCGCTACCGTAGACGTTGAGGCCATCGCCGGAGATGTCGTTCGAAAACGTCACGTTGGCCGAGCCGATGTCCGCGCGGAACGCATGATCGAGCCTCGCCGGGCCAAGCATCGCCTTGCCGAGGTTGAGCCGGCCGTGCCCATAAATGGCGTCGACACCGGGATCGCCCAGATCGTCGGCCGTGCTGAACATGAGGTCGGCCAGCGCTTCGTTGTCGAAATGCGGAAAGGTCTGCAGGAGGACGGCCGCCGCGCCGGCGACCTGGGGGGCGGCGAGCGACGTACCGGTCCACACCTGGTAGGCCGGCCTGGCGGCGGTCGACGACGCAGCCAGTGTCAGAACCTCACCCGGCGCCGCGATGCAGAACGCCTTCGCGTCTCCGCAACGGTTCGAATACGAGGCAATCTGGCTCGTGTCGTGGCTGTTCAGAGCGACGACGGCGATCCAGCCGCCCGCCACGGAAGGCGCGCGAAGCGGCAGCGCCGCGATATCGGACGGATTCGCCGCACCATCGTTTCCGGCCGCGAATACGTAGACCGTTCCGCTGGAGGAAAGCGCAGCGTGTTTATACGCATCGGCAAAGCTGGCCGTGGTGGCCGCATCGGACGCGTCCCAGTACAAGCCGCCCCACGAGTTGTTGGAGATACGCGCTCCCGCCTGGAACACGGCTTCGTTGACCGTGCCGAGCGGATCCGCCGAAGTCACCTTGTTGCCCTTGCCCGAACCGTCGTCCTTCGGCGTCGTATCGCTGACGATACGCGCGGAGACGATCGTCGCATCGGGAGCGATGCCCCCGGCGAACTGGCCGAACGGCTTGCCCGCGGCGATTTCGGCCACGGCGGTGCCGTGTCCGACAACATCGTCGACCTTGAGGTTGTTGGTGCCCGGATCGACGTAAGTGAACTTGTTGGTCACCCGGCCGGAAAGCGCCGGGCTCGCCGCCGTGACGCCGCTGTCGACGATGCCGATGGCGACGCCCGAACCGGTCAGGCCCGCGGCATGCGCGGCGTTCGCACCTGTCGCGGTCAGCTGGATATCCACCGGTGGCTGGTCGACCGGAGGGCTTGGCGTCTGCGGCGTCTGGGGCGCCACCACCTGTGGAATGTTGCGGCTCGGCGCACTGCTGCCGCCGCCACCGCAGGCGGTCAGACCCAGGCTCACGCACACGGCCAGCGCAAGCTCGCGCTGACGCAGCAGATTCGTCGTATTCACGTTATACCCCTGATTTCAGACGTCAATGTCCCACGCCGACTCTGGCGGACGTGTGGAACGGATGGTGCCACACGACTTTGCGAAAAATCTCATCCAGTCGGCAAAATGTTGAACCCGTCCGTGAAAACTGCCGCCGGCACGGCATCGCGGGGCCGCCCAGGGGCGTGTCGCAGCGCAGATTGCCCCTCCCCTGCCGCCACTGCGATACTCGACCGGTTTCCGTCCTCCCCAGGGCGGCCATACGATGTCCCACGGAGTCCCCATGTCTGAGATCGTCATCGCGGGTGCCAAGCGCACCGCCATCGGTTCTTTCCTCGGTCAGTTCACCGGCGTCCCCTCGCCCACGCTCGGCTCGGTCGCCATCAAGGCGGCGCTCGAACAGTCCGGCATCGCGCCGGCCGATGTCAGTGAAGTGATCATGGGCTGCGTGCTGCCCGCGAATCTCGGCCAGGCGCCTGCGCGCCAGGCGTCTCTCCAGGCCGGCCTGCCGACCTCGGCGGGCTGCACCACCATCAACAAGGTGTGCGGTTCCGGCATGAAGGCCATGATGCTGGCCCACGACCTGATCAAGGCCGGGTCGGCTTCCATCGTCGTCGCGGGTGGCATGGAGTCCATGACCAACGCGCCGCACATGGTCAACGCGCGCACAGGCATCCGCTATGGCGACGGTCAGCTGGTCGACCACATGGCGTGGGACGGGCTGACCAACCCGTACGACGGTCAGTCGATGGGCGTGTTCGGCGAACGGTGCGCGGACAAGTACCACTTCACCCGCGAAGAGCAGGACGCCTTCGCGATCGCTTCGGTCGAACGCGCGCAGGCGGCGCAGAAGGCCGACGCGTTCGCTGGCGAGATCGTTCCGGTCACCGTGCAGGGTCGCAAGGGCCCGCAGGACTTCGCCGAGGACGAACAGCCGGGCCGCTCCGATACCGCTAAAATCCCGACCCTGCGCGCCGCCTTCCGCAAGGAAAACGGCACGATCACCGCCGCCAGCTCCTCCAGCATCTCCGACGGCGCCGCCGCGCTCGTGCTGCTTTCCGCCGATGAGGCAAAGGCGCGTGGCGTCACCGCGCTGGCTCGTATCGTCGCCCACGCCACGCATTCGCAGGAGCCGGAGTGGTTCACCACGGCGCCGGTCGGCGCCATTTCGAAGGTGCTCGCGAAGGCGGGCTGGTCCGTCGGCGACGTCGATCTGTTTGAAATCAACGAGGCGTTCGCCGTGGTGCCGATGGCGGTCATGCGCGAGCTGGACGTGCCGCACGACAAGGTCAACGTCCACGGCGGCGCATGCGCACTGGGCCACCCGATCGGCGCAAGCGGCGCCCGCATCGTGGTCACCCTTCTCAATGCGTTGACGGCCCGTGGCGCAAAAAGGGGTGTCGCCGCGCTGTGTATCGGTGGCGGCGAGGCAACGGCAATCGCCATCGAACTGGTGTGAAACCGGGGTCGAAGGGATAAAGCTCGCACCGAAACGTGATCACGCCAAATACATGGGCTTTAATGCCCACTGAAGCGGCACGATGAGGTTTATAGCTATGTCACGACAACTAGGCTATTAATACGCCCGCCTCACGGCATTCCACGGCTAAGGAGAAACACAATGAATTTTACGCGTACCCTTCTCGCCTCTGCGCTCGTCGCGCTTCTGGCAGCTTGCAGCAACGGCGCGCAGGATTCCGCGCAGGACGCCCAGAAGTCGGCTTCCGACGCCCAGCAGCAGGCTGACAAGGCCCAGCAGGCCGCCGACCAGTCGGCCAATGCCGCCACGTCGCAGGCTGCCGACCAGGCTCAGCAGTCCGCTGACCAGGCCAAGGACGCTGCCGCTCAGGCTTCGCAGGCCGCTTCGGCCTCGACCGCCGGTGGCGCTTCCGAGGCTGCCAAGGACGCCGCTTCCAACGCTGCTGATCAGGCCGACAAGTCGGCTGACCAGGCGAAGGACGCTGCTTCCAACGCTGACAGCGCTAAGGACGACAGCACCAAGAAGTAAGCCTCACGGCTTACGGACGAAAGAGGGTCGCCTTCGGGCGGCCCTTTTTTCTTGGCGCGTTGCAGCGTTTTCCTTCGGGTCCGCCCCGTTATGATGTTCGTTTAGTCCTCGCGCGAATGTCCCCATGCCCATTCTCGATTCGCAGCTCGATACCCGTTCTTCCGAGTTCCAGGCGGCAAGCCTTCGCCTGCGCGCACTCACCGACGACCTGCGCGACACGCTGAAGCGGACGGCGGAAGGCGGCGGCGCGAAGGCGCGCGAAAAACACGTGGCGCGCGGCAAATTGCTGCCCCGGGAGCGCATCCGCGCCCTGCTCGACCCCGGCTCTCCGTTTCTCGAAATCGCTCCGCTCGCGGCGCACGGCATGTACGACGATGCCGCACCGGCGGCGGGCGTCATCGCAGGTATCGGCCGGGTCATGGGACAGGAAGTCGTCGTACTGGCCAACGACGCTACGGTCAAAGGCGGCACCTATTTCCCGATGACGGTGAAAAAACACCTGCGTGCCCAGGAAATCGCGATGGAGAATCGCCTTCCATGCATTTACCTGGTCGATTCCGGCGGCGCGTTCCTGCCGCTGCAGGACGAAGTCTTTCCCGACCGCGAGCACTTCGGCCGCATCTTCTACAACCAGGCGCGCATGAGCGCGCAGGGTATCCCGCAGATCGCCGTCGTCATGGGCTCATGCACCGCGGGTGGCGCCTATGTGCCCGCGATGAGCGACGAGACCATCATCGTTCGCGAGCAGGGCACCATCTTCCTCGGCGGCCCGCCGCTGGTCAAAGCCGCCACCGGTGAAGTGGTCGACGCCGAGGCGCTGGGCGGCGCGGACGTACACACCGCGGTGTCCGGCGTCGCGGATCACTTCGCGGAGAACGACGCGCACGCCCTGGCTATCGCCCGCGACATCGTCGGATCGCTGAACCGGGCCAAGAAGCAGCCGCTGGCCGTGCGCGCGCCTGTCGAACCGCGCTTCGCCGCGGACGAACTGTATGGGGTCATTCCGGAGGACACGCGGCGCCCGTTCGATATCCATGAAGTTATCGCACGCATCGTGGACGATTCCGAATTCCACGAATTCAAGGCACGCTACGGCAAGACGCTCGTCACGGGCTTCGCACATATCCACGGTTATCCGGTGGGCATCGTCGCCAACAACGGCATTCTGTTCGGCGAGTCCGCGCAGAAGGGTGCGCACTTCATCGAACTGTGCAACCAGCGCAACGTACCTCTCGTGTTCCTGCAGAACATCACCGGATTCATGGTGGGCCGCAAGTACGAGAACGCAGGTATCGCCAAAGACGGCGCGAAGATGGTGACCGCGGTGGCCTGCTCGCACGTGCCCAAGTTCACCGTGGTCATCGGCGGCAGCTTCGGCGCGGGCAATTACGCGATGTGCGGTCGCGCGTACGGCGCGCGTTTCCTCTGGATGTGGCCGAACGCGCGCATCAGCGTGATGGGTGGCGAACAGGCGGCGTCCGTGCTCGCCACCGTGCGCCGCGATGGCATCGAGGCCGGCGGTGGCTCGTGGAGCGCCGACGACGAAGAGGCGTTCAAGGCGCCCGTGCGTGACCAGTACGAACGTCAGGGTCACCCGTATTACGCCAGCGCGCGGCTCTGGGACGACGGCATCATCGATCCGGCCGACACCCGTCGGGTACTGGGCCTGGCCATCTCCGCCTCGCTCAATGCGCCGATCGAACAGGGCCGGTTCGGCGTGTTCCGCATGTAATGGGTTAACCGTTACACGTAAGGCGCTAACCGAAAAGGCATTCCTGTTCACGATTCCGGGTTTACGGGTGGCCCGTTACGCTTTACGCTTCCCGGTCCATGCCCGCCTTCGACGACCGCTCCCCTCCCGAGATATTCACGCCATCCGGCCTGAACCGGCTGGTGCGCGATCTGCTGGAAGACGCCCTGCCCATGGGCGTCTGGATCGAAGGCGAGCTGTCGAATGTCGCGCGCCCCGCGTCGGGCCATGTCTATTTCACGCTGAAAGACGCGGGCGCTCAGGTGCGCTGCGCCATGTTCCGCACGGCCGCATCGCGGCTCCGCTTTCGTCCCACGGACGGCATGCACGTGCTGATGCGGGCCAAGGTCGGGCTGTATGAGGCGCGCGGCGAGTTCCAGCTGGTGGCCGACCACATGGAGCCGGCAGGCGAAGGCGCCCTGCAGCGTGAGTTCGAGCAGCTGAAGGCGCGTCTCGGCGCCGAAGGTCTGTTCGACGCGGAGCGCAAGCGCGCGCTGCCTGCCTATCCGAAGCGTATCGGCGTCATCACCTCGCCCTCGGGCGCGGCGGTCCGCGACGTCCTCAGCGTACTCGGCCGTCGCTTCGGCCTCGCCGACGTGGACGTGTTGCCCGTGCCCGTGCAGGGCCGTGAAGCACCGCCCGCCATCGCCGCCATGCTGCGGCGGGCGTCGGCCAGCGGACGCTACGATGTGCTGCTGGTGACCCGTGGCGGCGGTTCGCTGGAGGATCTCTGGGCCTTCAATGACGAAGCCGTGGCTCGCGCCATTCATGCCAGTGCCGTCCCGGTCGTTTCGGCCGTCGGCCACGAGGTGGACTTCACCATCGCGGACTTCGTCGCCGATCTGCGCGCCGCCACGCCATCGGCTGCCGCCGAGCTCCTGGTACCGGACGCCGGCGACCTCGAACGTCGGCTCGATCGCCTGCGCCAGCGCATGGCCACGTTGATCGCTCGTCGCCTTCAGGCGGCCGCCCAGCGTGCGGATCACTGGCAGGCACGCCTCAATGCGCAACGTCCGCAGGCGCGCCTCGCGCGGGATGGCCAGCGGCTCGAGGCACTTCGTCGCCGCCTCGTCATGGCGACCGCCCAGTCGAACGCGCTTCGCCGTGCCCGCCTCGACCGCCTGCAGGCGCGCCTGGCCGCCCAGCATCCGCGGCTTCGCCTCGCCCCCTCGCAGCGCCGCATCGCGGATCTGCGCCTGCGCCTGAGGACATCGATGGCACGTCGCATCGAACGCGATCGCGCACGCGTCACCGAGCAGGCGCGCACGCTGCACGCGGTCAGTCCTCTGGCGACGCTCGAACGTGGCTACGCGATCGTCTTTGACGAGCGCGACGCGGTGGTGCGCCGCGCGGGAGACGTCGCCGTCGGCGACCTTCTGCACGTGATGCTCGGCGATGGCGAGCTCAAAGTCCGCCGCGAGGACTGATTCGCCCGGCCACCCCGGCTATGCTCAGCTGATCCGGTAATCGAGGAACGGGGCATGAGCGCGCTGGTTTTCGTGCATGGCTGGAGCGTTACCAACACGTCCACCTACGGCAGCCTGCCGAAGGCACTGGCTGACCGCGCCGCCCAGGCGGGGTCGACGCTCCGCGTTCTCGACATTTACCTGTCCGAATACGTCACGTTCGACGACAGCGTGACGATGGACGATATCGTCCGCGCCTTCGATCACGCGTTACGCGGGCTTTCCCTGCCTGACGGCACGTTCGACTGCATCACCCATTCCACCGGTGGGCCGGTAGCCATGGCCTGGCTGCATGCCCAGCGTGACCGCCCGACCCTGTTCGCTCCGATCCGGTTGCGGCATCTGGTGATGCTGGCGCCGGCACACTTCGGGTCCGCTCTGGCCACGCTGGGGAAGAGCGTCGTCGGCCACCTCAAGGCCTGGTTCGACGGTGTCGAGCCGGGGCAGCGCATCCTCGACTGGCTGGAGCACGGCAGTCCGGAATCCGTAGCGCAGGCGCTCGACGTAATCCATGGTCCGGACCCGGCCGCGCACGGCACGTGGTTGTTCAACCTGACAGGCGATCGACCGGACCGCAAGTTCTACGACTTCGTCAACTCATACACCGGAGAAGACGGGTCGGACGGTGTGGTGCGCATGGCGGCGGCCAATCTCAACGCGCGGCACTGCGTGCTTACGCAGCGAGCCGGCACGGCGACGCTCGACATGACGATCAGCAAGGCGCCGCGCAGTGCGTTCAAGCTGTTGCCCGGGCTCGCTCATTCCGGCGGCGAGCACGGCATCATGGCGTCGGAGCCTCCTTCCACCGTGACGATCGACGCAATCCTGCGCTGTCTCGCCGTCAGTTCGGCGGCATCGTACGCGGCATTGTGCGACGCCTTCGCCACGGAGAACGCGCAGCGCGACCGCGACAAGGTCGAGACGGAAAAAAAGCTTCTCACCTCGCGCACGCACATCCACGATCCGCGGAGCCTGCTCATATTCCGCCTGCTGGACGATCGCGGTGAAACGCTGCGCGATGCGCGGTTCCTCCTGACCGCCGGGCCCACCGCGTCGCCAAACGATCTGCCACCGGGCTTCTCGACCGACCGCCAGGCCAGTTCGCGCAGCGCGGCGACGGTCACGATGTTCCTCAATTACGCCTTGTTCGCCGGTGACGCCCCCGTGCCCGATCCGCGCCAGCCCGGCGGCGTCCTGCGCCCGGCGCAGCCGTCGCACCGGCCCTATGGCGTGCGCATCCAGCCCGCCGATGTCACCGGGCTGATCCGGCACATCGTCGCCGCCACGGCGTCTGACGACGACCTGCTCGACGCGCTGGGGCCGCATGAGACGACGATCCTTGATGTGGTGCTGTCGCGCCGCGTGGCGGAAGGCGTGTTTCGGCTGACGCAGAATCTGCAGGCTGTGGATTTCAGCCAGCCGGTGTCCGGGATGGATATCGTGTAAGCGCCTCAGTCCGCCGCCTTGAGATCCCCGATCAGGGTCGGAATCAATTCCGACACCGTCGGATGAATCGGCACGGCCCACTGATAGGTACCGATGTCCGCCTTCGCATTCATCATGTCCAGCACACCGTGCACCACCTCATCCCCGCCGACGCCGAGGATCGCCGCGCCAAGGATCTGCTTCGTTTCCGCATCGGCGACCATCTTCATGAAGCCACGCGTTTCGCCCTTCTCCACGGCACGCCCGACGCGGGTCATCATGCGTTTCGACACCAGCAAGGGCCGGCCCGACTGACGGGCCTGCGTCTCCGTCATACCCACCCGACCCAGCGGCGGATCGACGTAGAGAGCATATCCGGGGATGCGGTCGCTGACCTTGCGCTCTTCCCCGTCAAGCAGATTCGCGGCGACGATCTCGTAATCGTTCCATGCCGTGTGGGTAAAGGCGCCCTTGCCATTGCAGTCGCCCATCGCCCAGACGCCGTCGGCGCTGGTTTTCAGGTGATCGTCGACCTCGATGTAGCCGTGCTTATCCGTTGCGATGCCCGCCGCATCGAGACCGAGATCGTCGGTGTTGGGGCGACGACCCACGGCGAGCAGCACGTGGCTGCCGACGACCTGAGGCGCGCCTTCCGAACAGTCGACGCCCACGCGCACGCCGGCGGGGTCCTTATGCACGGTGATGCAGCATGCGCCCGTGCGCACCGTGATGCCTTCGTCCTCCAGGAACGACCGGACTTCAGCCGAAACGTCTTCGTCTTCGCGACCGATCAACCGCGGGCCCATCTCGACGACTGTCACCTCGCAACCGAAGCGACGGTACATCTGCGCGAACTCCAGACCGATGTAGCTGCCGCCGACCACGACCAGATGGCTCGGCAGCGATTCCAGCGGGATGATCGTGCTGTTGGTCAGGTAGTCCACCTCGTCCAGACCGGGGAAGTCAGGCACCCTTGCCCGACCGCCGACGTTGAGGAAAACCTGGGGCGCTTCGAGGGTTTCACCATTGACCTCGATCCGGCGCGGCCCGACGAAACGTGCGTGCCCACGGATGAGCTCGAGCCCCGGCATGGAGGCCAGCCAGTCCTCGTTGCCTTTGCGCGAGTCCAGGATCACCTTGCGCGCCCGTGCCGCGACCACCGGCATGTCGATGCTGACCTGGCCCACGCGTACGCCATATTCGGCACCGCGACGCGCCAGATGCGCGGCATAGGCGCTGGCGACGAGGGTCTTGGTCGGTTTGCAGCCGGTATTGACGCAGGTTCCGCCGACCAGATGCCGTTCGATGATGGCGACGGTCTTGCCGGCGGCGGTCAGGCGGGCGGCGAGCGCGGGTCCGGCCTGACCGGCCCCCACGATGATGGCGTCGAAGGAACGGCTCATGGGGAACTCCGGGGGCGCTGAGAATGATGGTGACCCCGGCCCGATTCGAACGGGCGACCTTCCCCTTAGGAGGGGGACGCTCTATCCAGCTGAGCTACGGGGCCAACATTCGTCAGGATACCTGAGGCCGCCCTTCCAGCGAAAGCGCCCGCACGCCCACACCGAAACACCGTATCGGAAGAACGATGTGCGCCCCACCTGCCGATTAGGTGCCGCATGCGCCTACGACACACGTCCTATCGACATCAGGAGGGCCAGATCGTTGAATGTGACCGAAGCACGCAGCTCTGCACAAGGATGTGCCATGAAACGCAGCAAAGCCACCTCGACCACCGCTGCTCCCGACTGGAAAGTCACCCGTGTCGCCCTCTACGTCGATCACGATCTGCTCTATGCCAACGAGCACCAGCAGGTGCGTGTTCGCGCCTATATCGAGGCAAAAAACAACGGCAATCCCGTGCCCCTGACCCCGACCGAAATAGCGAGCGTCAGTCTCATCGATTACAACTCGCCGCGGAACGCCATACCGTTCTCGACGCAGGCTCGTGCCACGGCCTGGAAAGGCTGGTCGGCGCAGCGCGTCTACAATAAATATGCCTATCACCCGGCCGCCGCGCGGAACGGCCATTCGCCTTCCACGCCCAGCGCGGGAGGCGATTACGTCGAACTCTACCTTTCGGCTGACGCCGAAGCACTGGCTGGCCCACTGATGCTTGGCTTCACCATCACCGGGGATAATGGCTGGCGGTATCGCACGGACGGTTATGTCTTCGAGCCCGGCAGTGACGAAGGCGCATTCAACACCCTTTACGACACCGGACCGGATAAGGCCGTTCGCGCCGAGCCGCCGATCGTTTACGCGACTTCGGAATTCGTCCTCAACAGACAGGCGCGCCACCGACACGGCGACGCGCCCGATGCCACCATTTTCGACGACATCGTTACCGTGTCCATCGTCAACGGTGGGCGCGTCGTGGAGTTGCGCAGCATGCAATGTAAGCGGGCGGGGATGATCCACTGGATCGATGAGCTTCCGGATACCCACAACCCATGCTACACGGGCTATGCCGAGCCGGGCAGCACCGCGATCACATGGGATGACGACGTACCCGTGGGCAGCCTCCCGAGGCCGACACTCAGCGTCGCCATACCCGGCAAGGGAACGATCATGCTGTGTGGCCGGAACGACATCCGGCGCGCCGACTATGGCGGCGCGCCGCAGGAGCCCGTCAATGTGACGCTGCGCGATACCTACGGCAGCGAACAACATTGCCATATCGGGTTCGTCGCCGGCGAGCGCGACACGTTGAAGGTCAGCTGAAAGCGCGGCGGCACGCTCGGCACTTGCGCGGCACGTTCAACAGGAAGTCTCGTCATGCAGGAAGGGAACGGAACCAACCGCGATGCCTCGCCGTTCGCCAGCGGTGACTTCTACTCCAGCGCCTTCAGCTTCTACAGCCATGTCAGCGGGGATGTCGATCCCCGCACCGGCATGTACTCGGCCGCGATCGATCTGCCCACCGGTAAGGGCAACCTCCTGCGCGGCCCGCATTTCGAATTTCGTCTCCACTACGACGCGCTCGGCACGAACGACGATGGCTTCGGTGTCGGCTGGCGGCTGGCTATCACCGAGCTCGATACGGACAGCGGCATACTGACGCTGGGCAGCGGCGACAGTCACCGCATCGAATGGTATTACCCTGGGCATGAGACCACCTTTCCCGACCGCAAACTCGACAGTTTCCGGCTGACCCCGGCCTGGGACGGCTCGGCCGTGCTCGAACACGCGACCGGCGTGGTGGAGTACCTCAGGCCACTGGACGACCGCCCGTCGGTCCTGCGTCCCGCCCACATCGTCAATCCTGGCGGCAACGCCATCCATTTCGTCTGGCTACTCGGACCCAACGGCACGCCCGTACTGTCCCGGGTCGTCGACGACGATGGTGTCGACCTGCTTCGTCTGATCTATCCGGATCCCTCGCGCGTCCAGCTCGTTATCGCTACCGGACCCTCGGCGCCGCTGGAGATGAACTTCGAGCGCACCGGCAGCCAGCTGGATCGCGTTCGCATTCCCGCACTCATGGAGTTGAACGCGACGCCTGTCCGTGAGGAGGAAGAGCCGGTCTGGGCGTTCGAGTATCGCAACAGTCTCGATCCGCCCTACCTGCCCCTGCTCGCCGCGGTGACCTCGCCCGATGGCGTACGCGATCAGGTGGAATATACGGAAACCGCGCTGCGCCTGCCGACAGGCGCACCCATGACTTATATGCCCGCTGTCTCCGAACGCAGCCGCGTGCTCGACGCCGATCGCAGCCGCGTGTTGCAGACCAGTCGCTATACCTACGACGTGCATGGCGACAAAAATTTTTACGGCTTCGGGCTGGTGTCGGTATGGGAGAACCGTAACGACCAGCTACTGCACCATGGCGCTGCCATTTCCTTCTTTTACGGCTCGAAGGAAACGCAACTGGACGATCATGGCGTTGCCCTGTGTACCATCGAGCGCACCTATAACCATTTCCACCTGTTAGTAAACGAGGTGACCACCCGGGGCCATGTGGTGCAGGACGTTGCCACGGAATACGGCGAGATTCCGGGCGAGCCGTTCGCGCGCCAGCCCAAAAGCTTTCAGCTGCCGCATAAGGTCATCACCACGCTTTACGACGCGCGCCACGATGACGTCCGCCGGACCGTCGCTGTCGAGAGCCGTTACGACACCGAAGGCGACGTCGTTTACCGTCATGACGATGGCACGGGCGTTACGGAGCGATTCGAGTATTACCCGCTCGACGGCGATGGCGACCGTTGTCCACCCGATCCCTTACGGCTCACGCGCCGGATCGCGAGCGAGGTCGCGATACCTGGGCCGGGCGCCGGCCCCACGCTGATCACGCGATACCGGTATACGGCGCTGCCCGTCCGCCGAACGAACGCCGTGCCGGCGTACACGCCAGAGGTCTACGTGCAAGCGTGCGCCGAAGCCGTGCATATCGAGGGCGTCGCCGAGCCGCTATGGGAAAGCGAGCAGGCGTTCATTGTCGACCAGGGCGAACAGCATGGCGCAATCCTCTGGGAAACGCGCGTTCAGGACAGCCTGATGGCACGCGTCGACTACAGCTATGAACTCGACACGGCCATGAGGACGCTGACCACCCAGACGAAGCGGACCACACACGACGGCATCGTCCAGATCGAGCGGGAAACCCGCATGCTGCTCAGCGGCTTCGTTGTGAGCAACATGGAAGGCAACGGCATCTACACGAACTTCCGCTACGACCGGCTGGGACGCATGACCGAAGCGCTCCGATACCGGGACAGGTCCAACGAATTCTCGGTGACGCGCTGGCGGTTCCAGCTGTCGACGCGGGAGCGCTGGGTTGAGCGCATCGGCACCACCGACCTGCCGCACAGGTCGTGGCTGGACGAGCTGGGGCGCGTCGTCAGAGAAGACGAACCGCTGGCCGACGGTCAGCTGGTGACGGTGCGCACGCTGACCTACGACCCCCTCGGCGAGGTCGCCGGGGAGACACGGTACGATCGCCTCGCGGACGACAGGACGCTGAAGCTGACCACGTGCTACGCCTACGACGACTGGGGCCAGTGCGCCAGGGTGACATCCCCCGATGGCAGTCATGTCCGGAGCGAGACCGTACTGGTCCGGCTCGACGGCGAGGTATTCACCCGGACAACCGTGTGGCGGGAAGCGAACGGCGAGCGCATAGGTGGCTGGCAGTCGACCGACACCGACGCCGCCGGGCGGCAACGCCGTAGCCAGGTCGGCGAGTGGGACGGGCTCGGCAACGCCGTCGAGGGGCCCTTCGCGCAATGGCAGTATGACGGCCTGGGCCGCTGTGTCCGGACGGTCGACGCGCTCGGCCGGATCACCGGGCAAAGCTGGGATGCCTTCGACCGCCAGCTCGACACCACGCTGCCCGATGGCGCGGTCGTCCGGCGCACCTATGCTCCCGGGCACGAGGGTGAATTGCTCGCCACGATCGGCCTCGTACCTGCCGGGGGCGGCGATACGATCCCGCTGGGCAGCCGGTACTGGGACGGATGGGGTCGGCTCACCCACGAAACCGCCGGCAGCCTGACCCGTCGGTATGCCTATGTGCCGGGTCAGTTCAACCCCGAGCGGGAGTACCTGCCAGCCGGCGGCGAGATCCAGCGTACCTACGAACCCTGGCTCAACGAGGCCCTGCTGACCGAAACGCTGCTGACCGATCCACCCATACCGCTGAAAAAGGCCAATTACGATCCACGCGTCGGCGTACCGGTGTCGCTCAGCAGCGACACCGGCGTCATGGGGATCCGGACCGACTATCTCGGTCGCATGACCGGACAGGAGATACGCATGGACGACTCCACGCGTTCCTGCAACGTCGAGGTATCCCCGGGTGGCCTGGAGCTGGCCAGGACCGGCGTCGACGGCGTGCGTCGGGTGTCCGTCTACGACGATCTGGGGCGCGTCGTCCGCGTGGACCACCTTGCCGACGACGACCTGGCGATCGTCGGAATCACCTTCGATTACGACGCGCTGTCACGACCGTCGACGTGCACGATCGCCGATGCCCGCGGCTCGCTGACCGAGCGCGTGACCTACGACGGACGCGGCCGCGTGTCGGGCACGACCTGGCTCATCGACAACGAGGCCGGAGCGACGCGACGAGCGCTCACCCTGCACTGGCGCGACGACGACAAACTGGCGGGCCGACGGTGGTACGACGCCGAGGATCGACTGCTGCGCGAGGAAACCATGGACTATGACCTCCGGGGCCGGCTCGAGACCCATACCATCGCCATGGCCCTCGCCGGTGAATACCCGGTCGACGAGGCAGGCAACGCGTATTGCACCCAACGTTTCACTCACGACGACATCGACAACCTGCTTGCGGTGGAGACCACGCTCGTCGACGGACGCGTCAACCGCACCGGTTACGCTTACGACACGATCGACCGCGATCGTCTGGTCGGTGTCCACAGCACGCTCGCCGGGTATCCCGGATACGGCACGGCGCTCCGCCTTGGCTACGACGCCAACGGTAACCTCGTCGACGATGGCATGGGGCGCAGCATCGACTGGGATGGCGCCGGCCGGCTGATCGGCGTACGCCAGGCCGACGGCGTCCGGACCGACTACGGCTATGGGCCTGACGCCCGGATCGGGCGGATACGACGGGCGGGGCAAACCACCTACCGGTACTTCGACGACGGCCTGGTCTACGGCGAGTTCAGCGACACGGATCAACGTCGCTACCTGCGTGCCGGAGGTACCGTGGTCGCCGAGAGCGTGCTCGCGGGTGCCCTGCGCACCACCTGGCTCGTCGGCAGCGATCCGCAAGGCTCGGCCATCGTCGAAAGCAGCGCGAACGCGACGACGATGCGTACCTATGGCGCGTTTGGCTACCGGGATACGACCGACGACGGTGCGCGCACCGGCTTCGCGGGCGAAGCCCGCGACGATGACATCGACGGGTACATGCTCGGCGACCGACCGTATTCGCCCAGGCTGCAACGCTTCCTCTGCCCCGACCGGGCCAGCCCCTTCGGCGCCGGCGGCCTCAATCGCTACGCCTATTGCGCGGGCGATCCGGTCAACCGGATCGATCCCGGTGGCAACGCCTGGTGGGACTGGCTGGGCGCGGCCCTGGGTATCATCGGCGCGGTCGTAGCCACCGTCGCCACCGGCGGCGCACTGCTAGGCGTGGTCGGAGCAGCCGCCGCCGGAAGCCTCACCGCTGCCGTGTCCACCCCAACGATGGTCGTCATGGCCACCGCCACGATCCTGGAGGTTACCTCGGCCGCTGTCGAGATCGCCTCGCTCGCCGCGGTCGCCGCCGGCGACGAGGAAACCGCCTCCATTCTGGGCTGGGTCGCCTTCGGCACCGGCGTGGCCTCCGGCGCGCTGTCCGTGGGACCTGCGGCGGGACGCGCCGCGACTCGATTTGTCGGCACGAAGCATGCCGCGGGAGCGCCAGGCGCACGTCGCTTGCCTCTCCCCACATGGCGAAGGAGCGGCGCCGGGCACTCGACCTTTCAATTCGATTACGGTGGACGCTCGGTCACGCTTCACCTCGCAAAAAAAGGGCCCAGGGGCCAGTTGCCTGATGGTCGACTCATCCGGACCGGCTATAAAGGACGCCCTGAAGTCGTGCCTCAATGGTCGAGCCGACCGAACGGCAACGGTGGCATCGTGCATTTCAACGACGCCCCCATCGATGCGAGCGACGTCACCGATGGCGTCATACGGAACATCGGCAAACTGAACGACTCGAAGAAAATCATCGTATTGACCGGAGTCCATGGCAACTTCGCGGGATTCAACTGGCTCGCCGGCTGGCGCCTCTGGGGGCACAAGCAATTTTTTTGGGACGACAAGGCTCGCATCCCGAAAATGTCGCTTATCTCGGGAAACAGCCAGAGCAACATCTCCGTCGTCGATATATCGGGGATGTCGAAATCCGAAATCGAAAAGTACTGGAACATGAAAGATGCACACATCATCAACGCGTACTGCTTCAGCGGCGCCGACCGACGGTTGATGAAGCGGTTCAACATCTTTTCAATCACCCTCTACGCCGTGTGAGGGTGTACCTCGCGCTCCGTGGATACCACTGACGCCATGCCGACGGCGATTTGCATCGATCCTGCCGGTTAAGCGCCGGGCAGGCTTACAACCCATGCCATATCGACAACACGGCCAGTAAGCCGTCAACTGTGACAAGGCACTCGCTCGTTACCGTATGACGCGACCACCAGGGATTGAATTGCAAAGGGAGTAGCAATGAACGCGCAGACACCCACCGCCGCGGATGACAGCTGGAGAATCGCCCGGGTTTCGCTCTATGTCGACAGCCTTGTCTACACCAACGGCCGACAACAAGCCTACGTCCGTCTCTACATCGAGGCCGAGTACAATTTCGAACCGGTAAAGCTGACGCAGAGCGAAAAGGACAGCGTACGCCTGATCGATTACGCGAAGCCGGAAGTCGAAATCCCCATCTCGGAAAATGGCGGCGAGCGACATCGGGGCTGGTCAGCACAACGCGATTTCCGAGGCTACGAGCCTCACCCCGGTCTTGGTCGCCGACCCGACACGACATTCGCGGGCGGGGACTACCTGGAATTCTACGTCGATGCGGCGGCCGACGCCTTGCGCGCGCCTCTTGCACTCGCTTTCCGCGTTACCGGCGACAACAAGTGGACGTATCGGACCGATGGCTACGTGTTGGACCCGGACGGCCAGGAAGGCCCGTACAACAGCAGACTCGACACGGGTGCGGACAAGCTGGTCCGAGCCGTGACCCCACCCGTTTATACGCCAGCCGAGTTCCGCCTCGGCCCGTCCGGTACCCGTGGGACCGGGTCCTCGCGGGCGGGCATCTTCAATGAGGTCCACCTGCTGTTCCTGCAGCCCACCGCCTCGCCTGGTCCGACCATCAGGTCCATGCGTTGCAGCCCGGCGGGAATGATCCACTGGAAAAACGAACTCCCTTTCACGGAGAACCCGTGTTTCACCGGCTATGCAAGTCCGGGAGAAAGCGAAATTCACTGGGACGACAGAGTACCTGTGGGAGGCCAGCCGCTTCCCCTGCTCGATAAGGTGTATCCCGAACAAGGGGTCATCATGCTTTGTGGACGCATCGATATCCCGCAACCCAGCGACGACGATGTGCCGCAAGCCGACGACGAGCTCGTGCCGCGTGGCCCGGTGGACATAGAGGTGACCGACATGTACGGCAACAAGCATACGTGCCGACTCGGATTCGTCACGGGAACGCGCGATCAACTAAGGTTCCTCTGACGCGAAGGAGTGCACGCTCATGACCGGTCGGTCTCCCGAAACACAAGGCGCCCTCGCCAATGACGACTTCTACTCCGGTGCCTTCAGCTTCTACAGTCACGTCAGTGGTGACGTCGATCCTCGCACCGGGATGTACTCGGCAGGCATCGATCTGACCACCGGCAAGGGCAACCAGCTACGCGGTCCCTCGTTCGAGTTCCGCCTGAACTACGATGCGCTGAGCAGCAATGATGATGGTTTCGGCACGGGCTGGCATCTGGGTGTCACCCGGCTGGAACGCGACGTCGGCATGCTGGTGCTCGGCAGCGGCGACAGTCACCGTTTCGACCGTCTGTTCCCCGGCACTCCTTCGGGCTTTCCCGACCGTAAGCTAAAGAGCTTTCGGCTCACCGCTGGCGATAACAGTACCGCGGTACTCGAGCACGCCACGGGTGTCATCGAATATCTCGCCCCCGCCGCCGGCTCTTCCAGTAGTCTGCGTCCCCAGCGTATCGTCAACCCCAGTGGCGACGCCATTCACCTGACATGGGAAAGCGGGCCACACGGCACGCCTGTTCTGACACGGGTCGTGGATGACGAGGGTCAGCCCTTGCTCATACTCTCCTACCCGGATCGCGGCAACATCCACCTGACCATCTTCACCGGACTGACAGCGCCGGTGGAACTGCATTTTTCGCGCGTGGGCGACACCTTGCAGCGCGTTCGCATCCCCGCGCTCACGGAACTCAACGCTGAGCCCGTTCGCGACGAAGAAGAAGCCGTGTGGGCTTTCGGCTACAAGAACAGCCTGGAACCGCCCTATCTCGCACTGCTGCGTTCGGTCACATCGCCCGATGGCATCCTCGATGTCGTGGAGTATGCGGAGGAGTCCATTCAGCTTCCACCGGGGGCGGGGCGACGCTACATGCCCGCCGTCGCCGAACGCCGCCGCGTACTCGACGCCGATCGCACGACGGTGCTGCAAACCAGCCGGTATGCCTACAACACGCATGGTGCCAACAATTACCTCGGCCATCCCCTTGTCACGTCGTGGGAAAACCGAAACGATCAGTTGCTGCATCACGGCGACGCCGAAGGATTCGTATACGGGTCGCGGGAAACCCAGGTCGCCAGTAACGGCGACACGCTTTGCACGATCGAACGAACCTACAACCATTTCCATCTGATCGTCCGCGAAACCACGACCCGGGGCACGGTGGTCCAGGAGGTGAAGACGGTCTATGGCGAGGAGCGCGGCGTCCCGTTCGTCCGACAGAAGACGAGCTTCCAGCTACCGCATTCGATCACTACCACGCTGTACGACAAGCGCAACCCGACCGTAAAACAGGTGACCATCGCCGATAACACCTACGATGACGACGGCAACCTGATCTCGCACCGGGACGGCGCCACCGGTATCGTGGAGCGCTCGGCGTATTTCCCCCTGGGCGGTGAGAGCGGTCTCTGCCCACCGGATCCGCTCGGACTGGCGTATCGGCTGAAGAGCGAAACCGTCGAGCCGGGACCGGGCGGCGGTCCGGTGCTCACGACGCGTTACCAGTACCGTGACGTGCCTGTACGGGTCGCGGCCGGCGCAGCGCGCGCCGTGGCATCCCCTCGCGCGCCGACGTTCTACGTGCAGGCTTGCGAGGAAACCCTCGTTGAAAAAGACCGCGACGACCCGCTGACCCGCAGCGAGCAGCATTTCATCCTGGATCACAGCGATCGTCACGGCGCGTTGTCGAAGGAATCGCGCACGCAGGACGGCCTGACCCTGACCCGCGAGTTCACATACCGAACCGACACAGGCAGGCAGACCATCGTCACAACGGTCATCGAAACCACCTTTGACGGCGTGACCAGTACCACGGAAGAAGAGGTCGCCCTTGTCGGCGGTCAGCTGCGGGGCAGCATGGACGCGCTGGGCAATCACACCTACACCATCTACGACAATCTCTCCCGGCCGAAAACACAAAGCCGCGCACGCGGTCGGGAACAGGAAGTGATCACAAGCGAGTGGCAATACCATGTGTCGACAACCAGCCGCTGGGTGCAACGCAGGGGAGTGACCGGCCTGCCACACCGGACGAGGCTGGACGAACAGGGACGGGTCACCGCCGAGGAAGAGCCGCTGCCCGACGGGAGCATGATGACCGTCCGCGAGGTGAGTTACGACCACTTCGGTCAGGTGCTGGCCGAGGTCCTTTACGATCGTCTGGCGAGCGATGCGCCACTACGGCTTCGCACGGAATTCAAGTACGACGACTGGGGCCGATGCAGCGACCGGACGGCACCGGACGGAAGTCATGCCCGGAGCGAAACGGCTCTCATTGAGGTGAACGGTGAGGTCGTCACCCGCACGACAGCGTGGCAGGAGGCCAATGGACGGCGCATCGGTGGCTGGCAGTCGACCGACACCGACGCGGCCGGCCGACAACGGCGGGCGGCATCCGGTATCTGGGACGACGAAGGCGCGGCCCGCGAAGTGGCCGTGACCCAATGGCGCTACGACGGCCTGGGTCGTTGCATCGAGATCGTCGATCCGCTGGGCCAGGTGACGGCGCAGCACTGGGACGTTCTCGGACGGTTGACCGAGGTGACGCTCCCCGACGGAACGGCGTTCGCGTACACCTTCGCGGCCGGGCACGAAGAGGCACTACCGACCAGCATGTCCGTGACGCCCGCGGACGGGGCCCCTGCCCTGCGCCTCGGCCGCCAGGACTGGGACGGCCTGGGCCGTCTCCTCAGCGAAACCTCCGGCAGCCTGACGCGACGTTACGACTACAGGCCCGACCAGTTCAACGCCGCCAGCGAGCACTTGCCCGCGGGCGGAGAGATCCGCCGGACTTACGAGCCCTGGCTCAACGAGGCGGTAGTGACGGAAACGCTCGCATCCGACCCGCCGGTCGTGCTGAGAACGGCTGCCTACCATCCGATCAGCGGCATGCCTAAGTCGATCAAGAGCGACAGCGGCGAGATGGGGATTGAAACCGACTACCTGGGCCGGATGACCAAGCAGACGGTGACCATGGGCGACACGTCCCGCTCGAGCGAAGTGATCGTTTCACCGTGTGGGGTCGAACTGGTCAAAAGCGGGATCGACGGAGCCACCCAGGTTTTTCACTATGACAAATGCGGGCGTACCGAGCGCCTCGAGCACGTGACAAAAGAAGGTCTTGGGCTCGTCGATGTGACCTTTGCCTACGACGGTCTTTCACGCCCGACCTCACGCACCGCGACGACCGACGCGGGCGGGTCGGTGACCGAGAGCCTTGAATACGACGATCTCGGCCGTGTGGCCGGCACTACCTGGCTGGCCGAGCGCGCCGGCAAGCGCACACGGCGGAAACTGGTCCTGGAGTGGCGCAGGGACGGCAAGGTGACCGGCAAGCGGTGGTTCGGTAACGACGATGTGTCGCCCCTGCGCGAAGAAAGCATGGAATACGACACCCGGGGCCGGCTCGTCGTCCACACTATCGACGCCATCGACGGGGAATATCCCGTCGACGAAGCAGGTCATGCCTATCGCACGCAACGCTTCGACTACGACAGCATCGACAATCTGCGCAGCGTCGAGACCACGCTCGTCGATGGCCGCTTCAACCGGACCGCCTACGGCTACGACGCCATCGACCTCGACCGCCTCGTCAGCGTGGAAAGCAGCCTCGCGAGTTACCCGGGCTACGGCACCCCGCTGGTCGTCCGCTACGACGACAACGGCAACGTGATCGAAGACGGGCTGGGCAATGTGCTGACGTGGGATGCGGCGAGTCGGCTCGCCTCGGTCACATCGGCCAGCAACGTTCGCACCGACTACGCCTACGGTCCCGACGGCCGGATAGGACAGGTCGTCCAGCAGGAACGCAGCACCCTCCGCTATTACGACGACGGACAACTTTACGGCGAATTCGACGACGACGAGCAGAGGCGTTTCCTGCGATCCGGCGGCACGGTCGTCGCCGAGTCCGTCCTCAGCCGTGACCTGCGCAGGACATGGCTGCTGGGTAACGACCCGCAGGGTTCGGTGATTCTCGAGGCCGGCGATGCCGTCGCGACGCGTACCTACGGGGCCTACGGCGATCGCAAAGCGACGTCCGACGCGGCGCGGTCCGGTTTCGCCGGGGAGGTCTGCGACGCAGATACCGGCTGGTATCTGCTGGGTGAGCGCCCGTATTCGCCAGCACTGCGGCGTTTCCTCAGCCCCGACCGCGCGAGCCCCTTCGGCGCGGGCGGCGTCAATCGCTACGCCTATTGCGCGGGCGATCCGATCAACCGCATCGATCCCACGGGGGGCGCGTGGTGGGACTGGCTCGGCCTCGCGCTGGGCGCCATCGGTGCCGCCGTCGCGGTGGTTGCGACCGGCGGCGCGCTGCTCGGCGTCGTCGCCGCGGCTGCCGCTGGAAGCCTTACCGCGGCGGTATCGACACCGACCATGATGGTCATGGCCGCCGCCGCGGTACTCGAGGTCACGTCGGTGGCCGTGGAGGTCGGCGCCCTGGCCTCGGCGGCGACTGGAGATGAAGAGACCGCCGGCATCCTGGGATGGATAGCGTTCGGAACGGGGCTGGCGTCGGGTGCGATGTCGGCAGCACCAAAAATGGGAGCGCCGCGTGGGAGATTCGTGGGCGCCCGGCGGTCAGCGACGCAAGGGGCGACCGGGCGAACACCGACCGTGACAGCGACCACCCTTCATCCAGGAACTACCGACTCAGGCTTGATTGAGGCCGTCCATCCCTCGGGGAGAAAGGTTAACCACTACGTGGGCGCGCCCGCAGTAAGTGCTCAAATACCGAACCGGATCATGCCTGTCGATCCGGCCAAAATAAACATCACCCCCCGCTGGTTCTCATTTACGAACGCCGCTGGGGGCACTGTTCATGTCACGGACACCATGACGACCGGCTCAATCGTCGCCGACCGGTTACGCGTGGTCGCGAAACAAAGAGCAGCGCAAAAGGGCCCTCATAAAATACGCATGCTGGATGGCGGTCACGGAGACGCGCTCGGGGACAACTATAAAAATGGAATCAGGGTCCATGATGACAGCCGTTTTCAACCGGAAGACAACTTCGCGGCAGCTAAAACTTCCTTCGAATTTCAGGGCGCCGGCCTGAAAATCCGAACCAAAAATTTCGCTGGCAGAAGCCCAGGTACGATTCGAAAGTGGCTTAACAAGGAGGGCGACACCATCGTCGCGCACTGCTACTCCATCGCTGACCCGCTTGTTATGGACGCGCTCAACTTGCGGAGCGTCGATGTCTTTACCTACTAGCGGTTTTCGGATGCATATGGATCACCGGGCCGGCTGCAACCCGCTCGGCTTTGCCACCACAACAGGAGTGTTCCGATGAAAAAACACGTCACGACACCAGAGGCGGGTCGCTGGGTGGAGCTCGTGCTGTTCAGGATCTACAAGGATACGTTTAACGAAACAAGCCCCACACTGAAGCTGTTCAACAATACGCGACAGCAATGCGCCGTGAGGGTCATGCTGCAGGCGATCGACAGCGACCGCAAGCCGGTCGATCTCACGCAGGCGGACCTCGATACGATCGAACTGATCGACTACAGCAGCGGCGAACCCCTGCCCCGGCGCGATCCGGGCCAGCCCCACCCTGACTGGGCGTTTTCGACCCACGATGACGGCTACCTCTGGGACGAGTCGCTTATCGGCGCGGTGCAGCACGACACGGCTGCGTCCCCGGAGAGCACCCGTCCGCCATCGGCGGACGTCCAGCGCCCCGCGCCTCACCAGAGTGTCGTCACACTTTATGTGTCCACCTCGGCGCTGTCGTCGCGCCAGATCGCCGCGCGCATTCCGATCCCGTCATCGGACACACGCACCGCGACGCCGGTCTATATCACCACGAACAGCATCGGGGTCGACGACCCGGTGGGCAAAGGCGAAGATGGCCAGTTCAATTCCTGGGTGAACGTCAGGCCTTCCGCTTTTCCGACGCTGCCCATCACCAGCTACGGGGCCACCTCCGCCGACGGCCGCCTTGCGCCGGTGAAAGTCGGCAGCCCGGATTACTTCTATTGGGTCAACGAGCACTACATTTACGTCTCTTACAACGGCCGCGAACTGGGCCTCCGATCCGTCAGCAGAAGCGCCGGTAAGCAAGAGGGTTTTTCGATCTACGGTAACGGCAGCCTCAACGACCATGTGCAATGGAGCGTCGCCTATTACGCCCAGCCTGGCGCCGACAAACCGGAAAACTTTCCGCTTCCTCCCCTTGCGACCATCGAGGTACCGTCGCCTTCCGTCGAAAGCGGCGGGAATGCAGAGCCGCCCGCGTCGTACACGCCTCTGGAGATGTTCAACCGATGCGTGGGCAGGATCGAAGGCGCGTCGCCGGCGCGCGTGGTCGTCGGGCTACTCATGGGCAACTTGGCAGGCCGACTCCTTGACAAGGAGAAGAAGCCAGTCGCCCCCGTGAGAAGCACGCCGATCCACATCGTGGACGCTTACGGCAACGATCACGCACTTACCCTGTCGTTCGTTGCGAAGGTCAATGAACTCACCATTGCCAAAATGTAGGGGAAGTGCCATGAAATATAACAACCCGACGTTGCTCGCCCGCTTGCCGATCGCTTTGTCGATGCTTTTAGCCGCGAGCGCCGGTTATGCGGATCCAGTCCAACAGGCCAGAGGGTTCGTGTCAGCGCAACAGGAAGCCGACGGCACGGGCGACGCCAAGGTCATGCCGCCTTACGTTCGACTTTACGAGGGACACAACCTCACGCAGGACACCGTTTGTTCCGTCCCACTCACCATCGGAGCACACGCGCAGTACCACTTCCGGGATAAGGAAGGCCATTGCGCCAACGATGAAGCGAAGTCGATCGAGTTCGAACACGTGCCCGCCGGAACCGTTGTCGAACTGTACGACGATCCGAAGTGCGGAAAAGGCGACGACTGGGTGTCCTTCACCTTCCGGAAGCTGGTACCCCGCACCTACGCCTGGGGTTTCGAATACAGCCTAGAGGACACGGACTTCGGTAACGGCCAGGTGGTCTACTCGAAGGTCTACCACGAAGACAACGGTCTCGACGGCAAGGTGTCGTGCATGATCATCAACGTACCTCCCGAGCACTGAAGCCGCGCAGGTCATCGCACGGCGGAAAGATGCCTCTGGGTCGGCAGTCTGGGGATCGTTACGGGGCGTTTGAAATCGGCTCCGAACGGTCGCCAGATGCCGTCGGCCCCCTCCACGGCGATGGCGGTGTCGCCACCGTCGGCCGACGCGTGATCGACCGCCGCCCGCAGGGCCTCAACGCGCGAGTTGAAGCGCTCCATGACGCGCCCATGGGTGCGGAGGGTCCAGGCACCGGACGCGTCGGGCAGATAGGGAACCTCATAAATATGCGGCATGTGCGGCCTCCGACCCTTAAAGGATTGTGAGAGAGACCATAGACTTGCCGGTGTCTTTGCAGGGTGCTCGCAAGTTCGGACGACCGTGACGCGCCCGCGACATCCGTCCCGCGCCGCACAACAGGGTGTGAAGGACTCGTTTGCTAGAATCGCGGTTTTAGCTCCCGGAGTTCGTCATGTCCTCGAAGATCCTCGCAGCGCTCGATCTCAACGCCACGGAATCGGGCACCTACCTCGGTCGCGGCGAGTGGGCCGCCACCACGGATGCCGGCACCATCACGCCGGTGAACCCGGCCACCGGCGAGCGGATTGCGACGGTACAGGCCACGAGCGCCACGGATTACGAGACGATCGTGCAGCGCGCGCAGGAAGCCTTCGCGATCTGGCGGACCACGCCGGCCCCGCGCCGTGGCGAGGCCGTGCGCCTTTGCGGCGAGGCCCTGCGCCAGCATAAAGACGCCCTGGGTTCGCTGGTCGCACTCGAGATGGGCAAGATCAAGCCGGAAGGCGACGGCGAAGTTCAGGAAATGATCGACATCGCCGATTTCGCGGTGGGTCAGAGCCGCATGCTCTACGGCTACACGATGCATTCGGAGCGCCCGGGTCACCGCATGTACGAGCAGTGGCACCCGATCGGCCTGGTCGGCATCGTCAGCGCGTTCAACTTTCCGGTGGCCGTCTGGGCCTGGAACGCCTTCCTGGCGGCTATCTGCGGCGACATCAGCATCTGGAAGCCGTCGCCGAAGACGCCGCTCTCGGCCATCGCCACGATCAAGATCTGCAACGCGGCGCTCAAGGAAGCCGGCTTCCCGGACATTTTCTTCCTGTTCAACGATGCGGGCACCGATCTGGCGCAGACTTTCGTCGACGACAAGCGCATTCCGCTGATCAGCTTCACCGGTTCGACCCAGGTCGGTCGCATGGTCGGCGAGCGCGTCGCGAAGCGCATGGGCCGCAGCCTGCTGGAACTGGGCGGAAACAACGCCATCATCCTCGACCAGTCGGCCGATCTGAAGCTGGCCATTCCCGGCATCGTCTTCGGCGCCGTGGGCACCGCCGGTCAGCGCTGCACCAGCACACGCCGCGTCCTGGTGCATCGTTCCATCCACGACCAGGTCGTCGACACCCTCGTCAAGGCCTACGGCCAGGTCGAGCAGAAGATCGGCGACCCCACGCTGGCGACCACCCTGATGGGTCCGCTGAACAGCCCCGAGGCCGTGCAGACCTTCGTCGCCGCGGTCGAGAAGGCCAAAGCCTCCGGCGGCACGGTGCGTACGGGCGGCAAGGCGCTCACCGACCGCAAGGGCAACTTCGTCCTGCCGACGATCATCACCGGCCTGAGCAATACCGACGAGGTCGTGCAGACCGAGACCTTCGCGCCGATCCTCTACGTGATGCCGTTCGACACGCTGGACGAGGCGATCGCGGAGCAGAACGCCGTGCCGCAGGGCCTGTCCTCGGCGCTGTTCACGCAGGATTTGAAAGCCGCCGAACAGTATCTGTCGGCCGCCGGCTCGGATTGCGGCATCGCCAACATCAACATCGGCACCTCCGGCGCGGAAATCGGCGGCGCCTTCGGTGGTGAGAAGGAGACCGGCGGCGGTCGCGAGTCGGGTTCGGATGCCTGGAAGGTTTATATGCGCCGCCAGACCAACACCATCAACTACTCCGATTCGCTGCCGCTGGCCCAGGGCATCAAGTTCGAGTTCTGACCCACGGACAACGACATGACCGACCTGCGCTCCACGGATCGCTTCTCCGACCGCGTGGCGGACTATGTCCGCTTCCGGCCGGACTACCCCCGGGCGCTCGTCGGCTGGCTTCACGAGCAGGGCGTGCGGCCGGACTGGACCGTCGCCGACATCGGCGCCGGTACGGGCATCTCCAGCAAGCTGTTCCTCGACGCCGGGCACCGCGTAACCGGCGTCGAACCGAACGCACCCATGCGCGCCGCGGCCGAGCAATGGCTGGGCACCGAAGGGCGCTTCCGGTCGCGTGACGGGGCCGCGGAAGCGACCGGCCTGCCCGACGGGTCGGTCGACCTGATCATCGCCGGGCAGGCGTTTCACTGGTTCGACAAGGAAAAGGTACGCACCGAGTTCACCCGCGTGCTCAGTGACCGCGGTCTGGTGGCGGTGTTCTGGAACACGCGCCGGCTCATCGGCACGCCGTTCCTCGAAGGCTACGAGCGTCTGCTGCACGAGTACGGCATCGACTATGTCAGCGTGGCCGGGCGCTACGCCGATGACGAAGCCATGGCGCAGTGGTTCGGCCATGGCTATCGCGGCATGGCGTCGTTTCCGCACGGTCAGAAGCTGGACTACGAGGCGTTGCTCGGCCGCACCATGTCGTCGTCGTACATGCCGAAACCCGGCCACCCCAACCACGAACCGCTGTTGTTCGCCCTGCGCTCGCTGTTCGACGCCACGCAGGACGGCGGTACCATCGATTTCGATTACCACACCCGTATCTTCGCGGGACACCCGGACGCCTGATGTACGATCTGATCCGCCCCCTGCTGTTCGCCCTCGACGCCGAGACCGCGCACGGCCTTACGCTCTACGCGTCCGATGTCGCGCAACGCAGCGGCTTTTCCGGCCTGATAGCCAAGCCGCCGGCTGACTTGCCGGTGAAGGTGTTCGGTATCGACTTCCCGAACCCCGTCGGTCTCGCGGCCGGCCTCGACAAGAACGGCGAGCACCTCGACGGCCTTGCGGCGATGGGCTTCGGCTTCGTCGAGATCGGCACCGTGACGCCACGTCCGCAGGCCGGCAACGACAAGCCGCGCATGTTCCGGCTGCCGAATCACGAGGCGGTGATCAACCGGCTCGGCTTCAACAACGGCGGCATCGATGCGCTGGTCCGCAACGTACGGAAGGCATCCTTCCGCGGCGTGCTCGGCATCAACATCGGCAAGAACAAGGACACGCCCAACGAGCGTGCCATCGACGATTACCTGATCTGCCTCGATCGGGCCTACCCGCTGGCCAGCTACATCACGGTCAACATTTCCTCCCCGAATACACAGGGCCTGCGCGACCTTCAGGAGGAAGAGACGCTGCGCCGATTCATCGGCACGCTGCGCGAGTCGCAGGAGAGCCTTGCCGCGAGACACGGGGCACGCAAGCCGATGCTGCTGAAGATCGCTCCCGATCTCTCGGAAGGCGAACTCGACGCCATCGCCGACGTATTGCTCGCTTCCGGTATCGACGGCGTCATCTGCACCAACACCACGATCGACCGCGACACCGTCGCCGGCGATCCGCATGCCGGCGAAGTGGGCGGCCTGTCGGGACGGCCTTTGTTCGAGAAGTCCACGCGCGTCCTGCGCGCCATGAAGGCCCGCGTGGGCGACCGGCTTCCCATCATCGGCGTGGGCGGCATTCTCGACGGCGACACCGCCGCCGAAAAGATCGAGGCCGGCGCCTCCCTGGTGCAGGTCTATTCGGGCCTGGTCTACCGCGGCCCGAAGCTGATCGCCGAAGCCGTCACCGAAATCCGTCGCCGCGGGATCGTGGCATGAACAACGATCCCATCGACATGGGTGGTTTCCTGCTCACCAGCGACGCACCGCTCGCCGGACGGAATACGCTGCGCGTGGATGCCCGGGCGCGGCTGCTCGCCGAGGTGAATGACGTGGGCAAGTTGCCCGGGCTGCTTGCCTACCCTGCCGTTCGCGACGGCAAGGTGCTGGTCCTGGGCGAGGGCAGCAACATGCTGATCAGGGGCGACATCGACGCGACCGTCGTTGCCATCGCCAACCGCGGCGTCGAAACGTTTCAGCGCGACGATCGCGTACTGATCCGTGTCGCCGCCGGTGAACGCTGGGATGACTTCGTGCGGTGGTCGCTGGGCCAGGGCTACGCCGGCCTCGAGAATCTGATCCTGATCCCCGGCACCGTGGGTGCGTCGCCCATTCAGAATATCGGTGCGTACGGCGTCGAAGTGGCGGAGTTCATCGACACGGTCGAGGCCTGGGATACGCATAAGGGCGAGTTCGTCCTGCTCGACAAGGCCGCCTGCGCGTTCTCCTACCGCGACTCCGCGTTCAAGCGGCAACCGGGACGCTGGATCGTCGTGGCGGTGACCTTCGATCTCCCGCGTGAAAGGCCGCTGTCGCTCGACTACGCGGGCATCCGCGAAGAAATGGAAAAGATGGGCGCGCAGCGCGCCACCCCGTATCACGTGGCCGAGGCCGTCGTCAGGCTGCGCTCGCGCAAACTTCCCGACCCGGCCGTGATCGGCAATGCGGGCAGCTTCTTCAAGAACCCCATCGTCGGCGCCCATCAGGCCGACGCTCTGGCGCTCGCCCACCCAGGCCTGCCGGTGTGGCCGCATGCGGGCGGCACGGCCAAGCTTTCCGCCGGGTGGCTGATCGAAGCGGCTGGCTTCAAGGGCGCACGCGATGGCGATGCCGGCATGTCCAACCGCCACGCACTGGTTCTCGTGAATCACGGCAAGGCCAGCGGCCCCCAGCTGTGGAGCTTCGCGCAGAAAGTGATCGCAGGCGTCGAGGCGATGTTCGGCGTCACCCTCGAGCCCGAGCCGCTCGTGATCTGACCTCGTGTCACGGTGATGTAAGAGCCCGGTCATATCCTTCCCGGGCGGCGTACCATGGGGTCGTCGTAATTCGCGACGAGGACGACGCCCTGGACACGATGACGCCACCCAACGAGACGCCGACGGCACCCAAGAGCCCCGCCAGCAAAGCGGTGGCGCCGCCGGATCTGCCGGAAGTCGACCTCGGCGACAGCAGCCTCTATGTCCATCGCGAACTGTCGCAGCTGCAGTTCAACATCCGCGTCCTCGATCAGGCGCTGGACGAATCCAAGCCGCTGATCGAACGCCTCAAGTTCCTGCTGATCTTTTCGTCCAACATGGACGAGTTCTTCGAGATCCGCGTCGCCGGCCTGAAGCAGCAGATCGCGTTCGACCACGAAGTGATCGGCGCCGACGGCATTCCGCCACGCCGCGTGCTCGCCGAGATCGCCGAGGTCGCTCACCGCCAGATCGACCGGCAGTACCAGATCCTCAACGAGAAGATTCTTCCGGCCCTGGCCGCCGAGGGCATCGCCATCGTCCGGCGCAACCAGTGGACGCATAAGCAGAAGCTCTGGGTACGCCGCTATTTCCGCCATGAAGTGGCGCCTCTGGTCACGCCGATCGGCCTCGATCCGACCCATCCGTTCCCCCGGCTGGTCAACAAGAGCCTCAACTTCATCGTGCAGCTGGAAGGCACCGATGCGTTCGGCCGGGATTCGGGCCTCGCCATCGTTCCCGCCCCGCGTATCCTTCCGCGTCTGATCCGCATGCCCCCGGAGATCTGTGAGGGCGGCGACAATTACGTCCTGCTCTCCTCGATCATCCATGCGCACGCGGACGATCTTTTCCCCGGCATGCGCGTTCTGGGCTCGTATCAGTTCCGTCTGACCCGCAACGCGGATCTCACGATCGATCCGGAAGACGTGGAAGATCTCGCGCGCACGCTGCGCGGTGAGCTCTTTTCGCGGCGCTACGGCGACGCCGTGCGTCTGGAAGTCGCGGATAACTGTCCCAAGCCGCTGGTCGACTATCTGCTGAAACAATATTCGCTCGAGGCTGACTCCCTTTACGAAGTCAACGGCCCGGTCAACCTGGCTCGCCTTTTCGAGATGACCCTGCAGCCGCAGTACGCGCGCCTGCAGTTCCCGACCTTCATCCCGGCACTGCCCAAGGTGCTGGCCGAGGCCGAAGACATGTTCGCGGTCATCGGCAAACAGGACGTATTGCTGCACCACCCGTTCGAGTCGTTCTCGCCCGTCGTCGACTTCCTGCGCCAGGCGGCGAAGGACCCGCAGGTGCTGACGATCAAGCAGACGCTGTACCGGAGCGGAGCCAATTCGGAAATCGTCGACGCGCTGGTGGAAGCCGCGCGCTCAGGCAAGGAGGTCACCGCCGTGGTCGAGCTGCGTGCGCGCTTCGACGAGGAATCCAACCTCAGCCTCGCTTCACGCCTGCAGCAGGCCGGTGCGGTGGTGACCTATGGCGTCGTCGGCGTGAAGACGCATGCCAAGCTCATGCTCGTACAGCGTCGCGAGAACGGAAAACTGGTGAGCTACGCCCACCTCGGCACGGGCAACTATCACTCGGGCAACGCGCGCCTCTACACCGACTACAGCCTGCTGACCTCGGACGAGGCCTTGTGCGACGACGTGCATCGCCTGTTCCGTCTGCTCACGGGCATGGGCAAGGCACTGAAGATGAAGCGCATGCTGTATGCGCCGTTCACCCTGAAGAAGGGCCTGCTCGACCTGATCGCTCGCGAGGCGACGAACGCCGCCGCCGGTAAAAAGGCGGAGCTCGTCTTCAAGATCAACGCGGTCACGGACCCCAAGCTCATTCGCGCGCTGTACCGGGCGAGCCAGGCGGGCGTCCGCGTCGAGCTCATCGTTCGCGGCATGTGCTGCCTGAGGCCCGGCATTCCGGGTGTGTCGCAGAACATCCGCGTGCGCTCGGTGGTCGGCCGGTTCCTGGAGCACAACCGCGTCTACTGGTTCCACAACGATGGCGAGCCCGAACTTTTCCTGGCCAGTGCCGACCTGATGGAGCGCAATCTCGACCGCCGCGTCGAGACGTGCTTCCCCATCGAGGGCAAGAAGCTGCGCCAGCGTGTGCGCCGCGAGCTCGACCTCTATCTGACCGACAACCATTCGGCCTGGGTCCAGCAGGCCGATGGCGGTTACACGCTCCTCCAGCCGGCAACCGGGCAGCCGGTACGGGACGCGCAGACCCAGCTGCTCGAGCGATTCGGCGGTCTGGCCGCTCCGGCGGCCGCCTAGGCCCTTCACCTACCCCCAACGGCCAAGGCGACATGCTTGCCGAATAGCGGCACAATGTGGCCGCTGGTAAGGGAGACGGGCTTTCCTTGGAATGCCGCCGGATCCACGTCGCGCGCCCGGCTGGCGCGCCGCCGTACGTCGGATGCAGGACTGGCATGAGCTCGAGGGAAAGACAGTGGCAGTGGTTACATCGCCTGATCCAGGCGGTCGTCACCTGCCTGCTCTTCACCGTCATGGCGACACCCGCGGCCACCCTCACCGGTAACTGGCGTGAGGCCCATCCCGGCGATGTCCCGTCGGACGTCCTGCTCGAAGCCTACAACCGGCCGCTCGCCTCGTTCGACCCGGCGCGCATGCAGGTCTTCCCGGCCTCGGCCAACGGCACCTGGGTCATTCTGCGGCAACTTCCGCCCTGGACCGCCGGCGAACGCGTGCTCAGCATCAACACGCCCGGGCTCGGCGCCGTGTCCCTCTACGACGAACACGGGCGGGCGGTGTCCACTTCGCTCGAAGACTTCGGCCCCGGCGTGCATGGACATGGGCGCCTGATGTTCAGCCTGCCCGCGTCGATGCCCGCGTCGCACACGATCCTGCTCAAGTTCGAACCGACGACGATGCCCGCCGGAGCGGTCACCATGTCGACCAGCTCGTGGGCCGACTATCTTCGCGAAGACAGTGGCTGGGTCGCTTTCGCGACGGCCTGTTTCGCGGTCATCCTGACGATGGCACTGATGGCGATGTGCTTCGCCGCCATCCTGCGTGACATGACTTTCGGCTGGTACGCGGCTTATCTGGTCTGCTACGCGCTCATCCAGGGCGTAAAGACGGGCTACATCTTCCATCCCCTGGAGTTCGAGTCGCTGGCGGGCATGGGCGATACGCTCGGCGCCGCGGCGACGTCGCTCTCCGTCTCGTTCTCGGCGCTGTTCGTGCTTCGCTTCGCCAAGATCGATGACTACGCACCGCTGTTGCGCATGCCGGTACTGGCGTTCGCCGTCGGCATGCCCGTGCTGATCGTGCTGCGTGCGACGGGTATCGACGTGCTCGTGCAGACGGCGGCCTTGCTGCTACAGCCGTTGCTTCTGATCGGCGCATCGTTGCTGCTGGTCGCCGGCGCCATCGCCGCGGCCCGCGGCTCGCGACACGCATGGTTCTTCCTCGTGGGCTGGACACCGTTGCTGTTGCTGACCGCGTTATGCGGCGCGCAGGCACAGGGCATGCTTGCCGACGCGCCGTGGCTGCCCAACGCGGCGATCGCCTTCGGGGCCTTCGAGGCCATCGTGCTGTCGATCGGCTTGTCGGACCGCGCACTCACCATCCGCCACGATCGCGATCGCGCGCGGCAGCTGGCCGACAGCGATCCGCTGACCGGGGTGCACAACCGCCGCGCCTGGACGGATGCCGCGCTGGAGCGTCTGGAGCAAGGCATGTCGCGTCCGATCGCCCTGCTCTTCCTCGACCTGGACCATTTCAAGGAACTCAACGACCGCTTCGGTCACGCCGCGGGCGACCGCGCGCTCGTGGCGGTGGCGGCGGCATTGCGAGACGAACTGAGGCCTTCGGATCTGCTGGGTCGCTTCGGCGGTGAGGAGTTCGTCGCCATGCTGCAGGGCGTGGATCGCGAGAACGCCATGCAGGTTGCCACACGGTTGTGCCGCCGCATCACACGACTGGATGCTCACCTGGGCGAGAACAGCGAACCGCTCACGGTGTCCATCGGCGTGGCTTTGCGCACGCCGGCGGATACGTTGCAGTCGTTGATCGAACGTGCCGACGCGGCGATGTATGCGGCCAAGCTGGCGGGCCGCAACCGGGTGGTGTGCTCGGGGCCGGCGGGGCCGGCCCTGGTGCGGCGCGAGGGTAAGGTCGCCAACTAGGCCGCGCTGCGGTCTACGTGCGCTCCCGCATCGATTCCGCCGCGGCCACGATATCGTCGTCCCCCGGCAATACCAGAAACGCCGCCCCCGCCAGCGGTGTGAACGTGTCCGCACCCACGACCCGGCGCAACGGCACGTGTCCGAGGCCTGCCTCGACGATCGCCGTGATCACTCCCTCGCCGACGCCCGCGCTCTTGCGCCCCTCGTCCACGACGAGGATGCGCTTCGCCTTCGCCGCCTGCGTCGCGATGAAGCCATCGTTCAGCGGCACCAGCCAGCGCAGATCGACCACGCGTACCTTCCAGCCCTGCTCCGCCTCGATACGCTTCGCGGCACGCAGACTCATCGGCACGCCGTTGCCGAACGTGAACACCACGAGGTCGTCGGCGTCGTCGCCATAAACCCGCCCCTCGCCCAGCGGCATGGCCTCACCGGGTGCCGGGTAGGAAAACTGCCACCGACCGTCGCCAGCCTCGTGGAGGTCCTTGGTCATGTACAGCGCGATCGGTTCGAGGAAGGCCGTCACGCGGCCATCCACCTTCGCCAGCGCCGCCATCGTGCGCAGCATCGTCGCGGCATCGTCCCCGCGACTCGGGCAGCCTACGACAAGGCCGGGGATGTCGCGCAGCGCGGTGATCGAATTGTCGTTGTGGAAGTGACCGCCGAAACCGCGCTGATAACCCAGCGAGGCCACGCGCATCAACATCGGGTTCCGGTACTGGTCGTTCGAGAAGAACTGCAGCGAGGCCGCTTCACCGCGGATCTGATCGCAGGCGTTATGGAAATACGCCAGGTACTGGATCTCCGGCAGCGGCAGCATGCCCATGTTGGCATAGCCCTGCGCGAGGCCGAGAATCATCGTTTCGTCGAGCAGCGTGTTGAATACCCGCGTGTTGCGGAACGCCTTATGAAGACCCTTGGTGACCGTGTACACACCACCCTTCTGCGCGACGTCCTCGCCGAACAGCAGGCTTTCCGGATACTTCGCCATGAGATCGTGCAGGGCCTGACCGATCTGGACGGCCAGATGCTTCGGCGGCTGCGCCTCGGGGAGCTTGTCGGCGCCGCCGAACACACGCTCCCGCTCGGCGGCATCGGCGGCGCGTTCCGCTTCCGCACGAACCGCGTCCGGCGTGTACGGCGCCAGCGGCGCCATGACTTCCTCGAGCGACGCGAGCCGCGGGCGGCGATCGGCGTCCTCGGCCGCTTCGAAACAGCGGTTGCGCGTGGCGTTGTAAAGATTGAGCAAGCTGTCTTTGTCGTACAGACCCGAGGCCAGCGCGATCGCCGCGCTGCGTAGCAACGGATCGGTCGCTTCGAGAGCCACCAGCTCGTCGATCGAGCGCCACTCGATCTCGAAGTCGGTGCCGGCATGGCCCATGACGCGCGTGGTGGTCAGGTGCAGGAAGGTCGGACGCCGCGTGCGTCGGCAGTGTTCGACGGCGCGCTGGACATCGGCGTAACCGCCCGCCAGGTCCAGCCCGTCGGCATGGAAGTAATCCAGATCGGGGCGGTGACGGAAGTTGTTGGCGACCCAGCCGCCCGGCGTCTTCACCGAGATGCCGATGCCGTTGTCCTCGCAGACGAACAGCACCGGGGCGGGCAGCTTCTGGTACGCGGTCCACGCCGCCGCATTGAAGGCCGTCTGCGCGGTCGCGTGGTTCGAGGATGCATCGCCGAACGAGCACACCGCGATCGAATCCTGAGGGATCGGCAGGGCATGCCCGATGCGGCGTCCTTGCTCGATCGCAATGGCCGTGCCCAGCGCCTTGGGCAGGTGCGATGCGATGGTGGAGGTCTGCGGCAACACCCATAACGGTTTGCTGCCCCACACCTTGTGCCGCCCGCCCGAGGCGGGATCTTCGCGGCTCGCCGCGAATGACAGCGCGGAATCCATCACCGGATCCATGCCCGGCAGCTTGCGGAACCGCTCGGCCATGAAACCGCCGCTGCGATAATGCAGGAAGGCCGGATCGGTGTGCCGCGTCAGCCGCGCCACCATCGCGTTACCCTCGTGCCCCGACGAGCCAATCGTATAGAACACCTTATTCTGTACGCGCAGCACCCGTGCCATCAGATCGAGATGGCGGCTGATCAGCTGCGACTCGAGCAGTTCGCGAAAACCGCGTGCATCCAGCGCGCTGCCCGGCAATACCGGTTCATCGTCCTGCGGCGCGCGCGCGACGTCGCCCTGCCAGAACTGCACGTACTCGACGAAGTTCTGGTCGACGATCTCGGCGCGGTTGAAGCCCTTGTGCCGGGCGGGGATGGGATGTGGGACGGACATGGCGAAATACTCGTAAGAGAGAGAGCCGGGCGAGGCCACACACGAGCCCGCCCGGCGTATACGTCAGCGACGCCGGGCGAGCCACTGCTCGCGCGTCTGGCCCCAGAGGTCGACGACAACGTCCGTGGACGGCGCCGGCAGCGCGCCGGGCCCCTGCCAGCGAGAACCGAGCTTCTTCGCCACGGCGATGGACGCGATATTCGTCGGCGCGATCGAATGAATCACCTGGCTCCAGCCGAGATGGTCGAACGCCCAGTCCATCGACGCGGCGGCGCCTTCGGTCGCGTAGCCCTTGCCCCAGGTATCCCGCGCCATGCCCCAGCCGATCTCATGGCCCGGCCAGCCCTCGGGCTGCCAGGGACCCAGACGACCGATCCAGCGACCGCTCGCGCGCTCGATGACGGAGAACATGCCGAAGCCGTTGATGCTCCAGCAGCCGGCCATGGTCATGAAGTTGCGCCAGGCCACTGCGCGTGGCTGCGGGCCGCCCAGGAAGCGATTCACTTCCGGATCGCCCATGCATGCGGCCCACGCCTCGAAATCCTCCGCCGCGGTGGGGCGCAGGATCAGCCGATCGGTCTCGATACGCGGGCCGTGCATGGCACGTGCCTCAGAATGCGTTGATGCCGGTGAGCTCCCGACCGACCACCAGCTGGTGAACGGTCTCGGTGCCTTCATAGGTGATGACCGATTCCAGGTTCAGCGCGTGGCGGATTGCCGAATGCTCGGTCGTGATACCCGCGCCACCGAGGATGTCGCGGCAGTCACGCGCGATATCGATCGCCATGCGCACGTTGTTCCACTTCGCCAGCGACACCTGCGTCGGCTGAAGCCGGCCGGCATCTTTCAGGCGACCGAGCTGCAACGAAAGCAGCTGCGCCGTCGTGATGCGGCGTGCCATGTCGGAGACGCGGATCTGCACGGCCTGGTTGGCCGCCAGCGGGCGGCCGAACAGAATGCGCTGCGAGGCGTAGTCGAGCACTTCCTTCAGGCAGGCCTGCGCGGCGCCGATCGGGCCCCAGGTGATGCCGTAGCGCGCCTGGTTGAGGCAGCCCAACGGGCCCTTCAGACCCTTGACGTTGGGCAGCCGCGCGCTATCGGGAACACGTACGTCGTCGAAGAACAGGCCCGACGTCACCGAGGCGCGCAGACTCATCTTCTTGTGGACTTCCTGCGCGGCGAAACCCCTGGTGTCCGTCGGCACGATGAAGCCCTGGATGCCGTCGTCGGTCTGCGCCCAGACGATGGCGATGTGCGCCAGGTTGCCGTTGGTGATCCACATCTTGGCACCGTTGATCACCCAGTCGCCGCCGTCCTGGCGGGCCACGGTTTTCATGTTGGCAGGGTCCGACCCGCCGTGCGGCTCGGTCAGACCGAAGCACCCGATCACCTCGCCCGCGGCCATGCGCGGCAGGTACTCGCGTTTCTGTTCCTCGGAACCGTAGGCGAAGATCGGATACATGCACAGCGAGCTCTGCACCGAGGCGAAGCTGCGCAGACCGGAATCGCCTCGCTCCAGCTCCTGGCAGATCAGGCCATAGCTCACGGCGTTCATGCCGGCGCAGCCGTATTCCTCGGGCAGCGTGGCGCCGAGCAGGCCCAGCGAGGCGATCTCGGAGACCAGTTCCGCCGGGAAACGCCCCTGCTCGAACGCGTCGCCGATGATCGGCAACACCTTTTCGTCGACAAAACGGCCAACGGCGTCCTGCACGGCGCGCTCCTCATCGGTAAGCAGCGAGCGGACGTCGTAAAGATCGAGCGGGTCGAGACGGTGAGCCATGCGGGTACTCGTACGTGGGCAGCCGGAAAGCCGTCGATTGTAGACCCGCGCGGGGTCGGGGTCATGGCGTCCCGCAACATGCATACAAGGGCTGCAAACGTTTGCATAATGGGATGCCCCCGCCTTCAGGATTTTCCCCATGTTCAAAGGCGTCCTGCTCGGTTTCGCCTGCTACGCGGCTTACGCGTGGAGCGATGCCTTCGTGAAGTCCCTCGAGGGCTCCCTGCCGCCGTACGAAGCGGTGTTCTTCGGCGCCGTGCTCGCCATGGCGGCGTTTCCGTTCCTGAAGAAGCCGGGGGACCGCTGGAGCGAGGTCGTGGTGTCGAAGATGCCCGGCCTCTGGCTGCTGCGCGCCATGGCCGGCGCCATCGGCAACATCACCGCCGTCATGGCTTTTACGGCCCTGCCGATGGCCGAGGCGTTCTCGCTGATCTTCCTGCTGCCGATCTTCGTGACGATTCTCTCGGTGGTCTTCCTCCGCGAGCACGTGGGCTGGCGACGCTGGTCCGCGGTGGTCGTGGGATTTCTCGGCGTACTGGTCGTTCTGCGGCCCGGCTTCCGTCACCTGGGCCAGGGCCACGTCGCGGCGATCATCTGCGGAATCACCGGCGCCTTGTCGATCATCGCCCTACGCATGGCCGGAGCCACCGAGAAGCGCATCACCCTCTACGGCGCGGGCGTGATCGGGCCGATGATCGCCGGCTTCATCATGATGCTGCCGCACTTCGTTTGGCCGGACCTGCACCAGTGGTTCCTGGTGCTTGGCTACGGGCTGCTCGCGGCGGCGGGCGCGGTCCTGCTGATGCTTGCCACGCAGAACGCCCCGGCGGCGCGCGTGGCACCGACCCAGTACAGCCAGATGTTGTGGGCGATCCTGTTCGGATATCTGATCTTCCACGATCATCTCGACTGGCCGATGCTCGTGGGCATCGTGCTGATTCTCGGCGCGGGGCTTTTCACCTTCGTGCGCGAAGAGAAGAAGACCGACTGGTGGCGGTGGACGAACATCGTCTGAGTCGCCTCGGCAGGTTGGCCGTGGCCGCACCCATGCGATAATTCGACCCGGAAAACAATCACCAAGGAATGGCATGGAGCCATGGTTCTGGCGCGTCGGCGCGGCTGTTTCGGCCCTCGGCGCGTGTGCGATCGCCCCCTCCCTCGCGAGCGGATTGATCATTTTCTCACTAGGCCTGCCGATGTCGGCCTTCGCACCCGGCCTGTGGCACGACTACTGGCAGGTGCTCGATCAGCCGGCTTACCGGCCGTATGCAACGCGCATCGCGAGCTGCGCGGGCGCAGGGCTGGTGCTGCCGCTATTGCTGTGGTGCCTGGGCATCGTGTTTTGGCGGCGCCGGGCTCCCTCGGTCCCGGTGTCCGGCCCGTTCGACCGCTTATCAGCCTCGTCCCTCCCGCTTACCGCGATCAAGCCCGGTGTAATTCACGTAACGAAAGATCGTGGGCGCACGCTGGGCGCACCCGATGCCGCGTCAGTCCTCGTATCCGCTCCGTATTACCCTGAGGCGCACGCCGTCGTCCTTGCGTCGCTGCGACACGCAGACGGGTCCACCCTCGTCATCGACTGCGGCTCCCGCAGCCTTGCCTTCGCACACGCGGCACCCGGGAGGACCGTCCTTCGGCTGAACCCTTTCGGAGGCGGCCCTGCCTGGAATCCGTTGGCCGGCGCGTGGGGACCGCAAGGTTTGTCGGCCGATGAGCTTCGACACCTTGCTGCGGCGTGGTTCCCCGAAGCGAACCGACACGAACGATTCATCGTCAGTCACACGCGGAACGCGTTCGTCAGCCTGGCGCATGTGGTCGCCGACGTGCTGCGGTCTGCGCACAACGATGCGCCGCCGGCCGCCCCGGGCGATATCCACCGGCTTTGCGCACAGGCCGTCCACTACGTATCCCGACGCGCCTTCCTGCAGACGCTGGCAGAGCGTCCTGAAGTCGGTTTCCAGGCCAGGGGAGGACTTCGTGGGTGGCTGGGGCTTGATGATGCCGGTATCGATATCGTTTGGAAGCGTGTCTCCGACGTTCTGGCGCCTTTTGCGGACCCGATCGTGGATGCCGCCACGCGGAGCGAAAGGCTGGCGCCGGCATCCTGGCGGCGAGCGACTGTGTACCTGGATGTGCCCGATCGGTGGCGCACCGCGTCCGGCCCCTTTATCGAATCGGCCATACGCCAGTGGCAGGCGGCGCTGGACGTGGGCGAGTCGTCGTTACTGGTGGCCCATGCCCTCGACACGCTGCCGCCCATCGCCGCGCTGACCGACGCGGAATCGCCGTGGCGATGTCTTGCCACGACGCGGGGCCTGAGCGCCCTGCACGACCGCTACGGCAACAACGCCATCATGCTCGACCGCCGTTTCACGGCTTGCGTCGTCCATGCGCTACGCGATGAAGCGCTGGCGAGGCGTGAGTCCGATGCATTGAAGCAGTTCGTTGCCGCCCATCGCGGCGACGGCTACCTCGCGTCGACACCCGCATCGCCGACCAGCCTCATGTCCCTGCGGGCGGGCGAGCAGATCGTGGTGACCCCGTCGGTGCCGACACCCGTCATTTGCCGTACCTTGACCTCATCGCGGAAGCCGAACACGCCGCCGCCCCAGACGATCGACCAAGGAGAGGCCATGCCTGTTTCCAAGTCTTTGATTGCGTTTCTTGCGGCGCTCAGCGCGGCGCCTGTGCACGCCGGAGAGTCGACATCGTCGCATGCTCCGCTAGCTCCCCCCGATAAAACCGAAGCGGCCGTACCGACTGTTGACGCGAAGCTTGGGCCTCATCGCTTTCGTTTTCCGAAAAGCATGTACTACCAGCAATCGGGGCCGGATTCCGATGGTGGGCTAATGTTGAACGTGCAGTGGCCTTCTTTGCAGCCACTTCCCATGGGCATCGACTATCACGACACACCAGAGTACTTCCTCAACAACATCGCCATCGACCTCGACCCGGTGAAGCAACTTACCGACGCCGAGTATCAGACGCACCTCCGCAGGTCTGTCGAACCTGTGGATCCGGGTGATCCACGCCAGCGCATGCATCCGGCGACGAATCTCGATCAACGGATCGAACAAAACCCCATCTACGGGCTGACTCCCTATTATGTCGACTTCGACAAATTCCGCACTTACTACATAAAGCGGTATGGAGAGCGAGCGCGGTCGCCAACGCCGAGCCAGAATGCGGACTGGTTCGTCCGCATGGGCCCGAATGGAGTGCCGACCACCTTCATTGAATGTTCCTCTCATTTGATCCAGGACGGCGCGCGGCTCGAAAACGGCCGTATCGTCGACGCACGAGACGGAGGCCGCCGATCAACTTGCAGGCATCAGTTCCTCATTCCCGAGTATCGCGTCGTGGTGACTCTCAGCTATCTGAGGGTCGTGATGCCGAACTGGCAACGCCTCGAAGCGTTCGTCAGAAAAACACTCAAAGACCGAGAGGTTCGCTAAATGTCGCAGCAACCGCACGCACTCGATAGCTCCGACCTCGAGATTCTCAGAAGCTACGCCGAGCAAGGCAACCGCGAGTTGTATTGGAATTATCTTGCCCAGCTTCCAGGGAACGACGGCTACGGACAGTTAGCACTTGGGGTGGTACGTAATGACAACATGCCAGGCGCCACTGCGAATGCCTACGCACAAGCCTACGCCCGAGAACATAGCCATAAGACGCTTTCAGAACGCGACTGGGACAATTTCGGCGTTGATTTGATAAATCAGGATTTAGCGATGCGCGAGGCCCGCCTCAAAGCCCACGAACCTCAGGGTGCATTGAACCTGCCTGGGCGATATGTGCAGCTTGCCCACGACAAGGCGTTCGAGAATATCGGTGTGGATCCCAACGCCTGGACACCCCGAAAACTTCTCGAGGCCGCTCGAAATCACGGCGCGAATGGGCCGGAAGAGTCCGAGAAGATCTGGAAGACCATGCTGGACAACGATCTCATGGGAACCCGCCGCGGCGCAGCCACACTGGGTGACATGGCGCGCGCGACAGGCATGTCAGCAGCAGAGCGCGCCTCATACGGCGCAGACATGGCCGCGGCCTGGACCTCGGCCATCGGCGACAGGTCTCACATGGACCCCAACGTCATCGGGCGGAACGATCATTTCTTCGGGCGCGACCGCAACGGCGACTGGAGCGAATTTACCAGTGCGCAACCGACCACGACCGTGTCGTATACCGAGATGAAGGACGTCACCGATCCCAGGCTGCTGCGGGAGCTGGAGGATACGCGGAGTCTTCGCCTGGAAAGGGAGGCCGCTCGTAAGGACTTCCATCCCGACGACCCCGGCCGGCTGATCGGATCGCCTCATCCGATGGCAGACGCCCACCCGCGAACGAGTCTACCGAGCGCCCATTCGGACCCGCTCTACGCGTCACTTCGCATGCAGCTCCCCATGGAGATTTCAAACGATAAAGCGGCACAGATGGCGCTTGTCGCGCGTCAATCGAACATACGCGACGCAAGTGAGTTGTGTGACGTCGAGGTTCAGGGGCGGAGCATCGTGTGCACGGGGATCCGCCCGGGGTCCGTCGCCACACTAGACCTGGCCTCACCCGCACCGCCTATGGAGCGGAGTCTCGCCCAAGGACAGCAATGGGATGCCGCCTTACAACAGCAAGCCCGCGATGCCTCCATGCAGCAAGCAAGTCAGCAAGCCTCGGTTACCCGGACAGGGCCCGTGATGGGTCTCTGATCCCGGCGTCCGGGAGCGAGCCGATTCAGCTGTTCGACACGCGGTGCGGCATGTGCCCCATCGCATCACTGCGGCAACAACGACCTCACGCTCGACCGCCGTTTCACGGTTTGCGTCGTCCATGGGCCTCGGGATGAAGCGCTGGCGAGGCGTGAGTCCGATGCATTGAAGCAGTTCGTTGGTGCCCATCGCGACGACTGCCACCTCGCGTCGATACCCGCATCGCCGGCCAGCCTCATGTCCCTGCGGGCGGGCGAGCAGATCGTGTGACCCCGTCGGTGCCGACACCCGTCATTTGCCGTACCTTGACCTCATCGCGGAAGCCGAACACGCCGCCGCCCCAGACGATCGACCAAGGAGAGGCCATGCCCGTTTCCAAGTCTTTGATTGCGTTTTTCTCGGCGCTGGCGGCGGGAGCGCCAAATGCCGAGTCCATCTCAGGCACATCCGCCCCCCCACCCGTCTCCACGGCGGCAAGTCCAGCGGCGCACGTACCGCTGGTCGAGGCGAAGATCGGGAAGCATCGCTTCATGTTTCCAAAAAACATGTATTACCAACAAGTCGGTCCCGACCCGGATGGAGGGGTGATGCTCGTCGTGCGATGGCCCACTCTGCAGCCTTATCCGCCAGGCGTGGACTATCACCACGACAAGCTCGACTTCATCAGCCATATCAGCATCGATATCTCCGAGCCAAAGCTGTCCGATGCCGAATATCGAACGCTGCTGCAGAGGTATATCGAACCATTGAATCCGGACGACAAGGCAGCCCGCGCTGACCCAAGCCGGAACCTCGACTTGCGAATCAAAGGTGAACCCAGGTTTGGACTCATTCCCTACCTTGCCGACTTCGACAAACTGACGCCTTATTTCGACAACCTTTACAAACCAGGTAGTCCTGCAAGCAGGCCCGAGCACAACGATGATTGGTTTGTCAGATGGGGAACCCATGGGGTCCCCACGACGGTCATTACCTGCTCATCGCGACTCATACCAGACGGGGCAAGCGTTCAGAGCGGGGTGATTGTCGACGGTACTGACGCCCGCCGATCGAGTTGCCAGCACTCCTTTCTCGTTCCTGAGCTTCGGCTGGTTGTGCACGTCACGTATCTACGCGTGATTGTTTATGACTGGCAGCGCATAGAAAGCGAGGTGCGCACCATGCTCGAAACACGGAGAGTCAAATGACGGATGCCGACTCTGGAAAACTGCTAAGCCGAGATATCGAATTACTCAGATGCTATGCCAGTGCCGCGAACCGCGAACTTTATTGGAATTATCTGGCCGAGCTTTCCGGAAATGACGGGTACGGACGGCTGGCACTTGGTGTTGTGAAGAAGGACTACATGCCCGGCGCCACGGCGAACGCATATGCGCACCGCCCGCGTGCGAGCAGATCGTGGCGACTCCGTCGGTGCCGACGCCCGTCATTCGCCATACCTTGACCTCATCGCGGAAGCCGAACACGCCGCCGCCCCAGACGATCGACCAAGGAGGGGCCATGCCTGTTTCCAAGTCTTTGATTGCGTTTCTTGCGGCGCTCAGCGCGGCCCCTGTGCATCCCGGAGATTCGCCATCATCGCTTGCTCCGCTAGCTCCCCCCGATGAAACCGAAGCGGCCGTACCGACTGTTGACGCGAAGCTCGGGCCTCATCGCTTTCGCTTTCCGAAAAACATGTACTACCAGCAAACGGGGCCCGATGCGGATGGCGGGGTGATGCTCAACGTACAGTGGCCTTATCTTCGGCCGCTCCCCCTCGGCGTCGACTATCACGACAGCAACGACAATTTCATCAATCACATAAGCATTGATCTCTCGACAGTGGAGCATCTTTCGGATGACCAGTACCGCGCACTGCTCCGCCGAATGATCGAGCCATTAGATCCAGAAAAACCCACACCGAGCGAAAAGGTCGTTGGCGATCTCAGCGCACGAATACAAGGCGAAACATCTCACGCCCTGACACGCTATTCGGTGGACTTCGAGAAATTTCGAGACTTCTACATCAAAACCTACGGCACTCACGTCAGACCTCCCGACCCCACACAGAATGACGACTGGTATGTTCATATGGGCGTGGATGGCATTCCGACGACGGTAATCAAGTGCACGCCGGTCGCTCAAACGGATGGCGTGCGGATCGAATCCGGGAGAATTGTCGACATTTCAGGCCGTTCGCGCCGCGCGATGTGTAGGCATCAATTTCTGGTGCCCGAGTACCGACTATTCGTTTCCCTCAGCTACCCTCGGGTGATCTTGCCCGAATGGCAAACGATGGACATGTTTGTGCGTAAGACGTTGAAAGCAACGGAGGCGAAATAGTGACTGGGCTGACGACTAAGATCTCGACGTCCTATCCATGTACGCTAATATGGCAAATTGTGAGCTTCATTTGGAACTACCTCGCTCCCCGGCCGGCTGATCGGATCGCCTCATCCGATGGCAGACGCCCACCCGCGAACAACTCTGCCGAGTGCCCATTCGGACCCGCTCTACGCGTCACTGCGCATGCAACTCCCCATGGAAGTTTCAAACGATAAGGCGGCACAGATGGCGCTTGTCGCGCGTCAATCGAACATACGCGACGCAAGTGAGTTGTGTGACGTCGAGGTTCAGGGGCGGAGCATCGTGTGCACGGGGATCCGCCAGGGGGCTGTCGCCACGCTCGACCTGGCCTCACCCGCACCGCCTATGGAGCGGAGCCTCGCCCAAGGACAGCAATGGGATGCCGCCTTACAACAGCAAGCCCTCGATGCCTCCATGCAGCAAGCGAGCCAGCAAGCGTCCGTTACCCGGACAGGGCCCGTGATGGGTCTCTGATCCCGGCATCCGGGAGCAAGCCGATTCAGCTGTTCGACACGCCGTGCGGCACGTGCCCCGTCGCTACGTGCCGACGCGCCGACTCCACGTTGGCCGGGGAATCGTCGAAAAAGATATCGGCGCCAAAGGCATCGAGGAACGGCCCCTTGTCACGCCCACCGAGGAACAACGCCTCGTCGATACGCACACCCCAGCGGCGAAGCGTAAGAATCACACGCTTATGCGCCGGTGCCGAACGCGCGGTCACCAGTGCGGTACGTATAGGCGAGGTCTCCGCCGGAAAGGCGGCCTGCAGGCGATGCAGAGCCGCGAGAAACCCACGGAATGGCCCGCCCGAAAGCGGCTCGGCCCACAGCTCCGACTCGCTTCGATGGAAGGCATCCAACCCCTGCTCCTTCGAGACACGCTCGCCTTCGTCGCCGAAAATCACGGCGTCACCGTCGAAGGCGATGCGAAGCTGTTCGCTGGAGCGCTGCGGCGCCGTCGACGGGAGGATCGTCGCGGCGGCGACGCCCGCCCGCAACGCGCGGCCCACATCTTCCGCATTGGCTGAGAGGAACAGATCGGCCCGGAACGGGGCGATGTAATCGGACGTCGGCGCTCCGCTGGTGAACGCCGCCCGCGAGATACCCAGCTTGTAATGCTGTATCGCGTTGAAGATCCGCAGACCCGTGTCGCCGGAGTTGCGCGACAGGAGGATCACCTCGACCGGCGGGACGTCGCCGGACAATGCGTTCAGGCCCAGCAGTTTCTGCACCAGCGGAAAGGCGACGCCGGGCTTCAGCAGGTCGTTTTCGTGCTCGATCTGGAAGGCACGGTAGGCATCGAGGCCGTCGCGCTCGAACAGGTCGTGGCTGTCTTCCATGTCGAAGAGCGCGCGCGAGGAGATGGCGACGACGAGGCGGTTGTCGCTGACTGAGGCGTCGTTGTGGGCGTTCTGGCTTTCTTCGGGGGCGTTCATGGGATCGAGGTTGGGGCTAAAGGCCATCGCGCGCAAGGCGCGCTCCTACAGGTTCGCCTCCGGTCAGGGGGCGAATTGTTCGTCGAGGATGCGTTGCTGGAGATTGTGCTCCGGATCGAACAGGAGGCGGACCGCGTTCCGGCGCGACTGCTTGATCTCGACCGAGCGGACGTCGCGCACCTCGTGGAAATCCGCGGTGGCGCTGATCGGCCGCTTGTTCGGATCCTTGGTGTGCAACGTGACGCGGGTGGCGTGCGGCAGGATCGCGCCGCGCCAGCGCCGCGGACGGAACGGGCTGATCGGCGTCATGGCCAGCACGTTGGCGTCCAGGGGGAGGATGGGACCATGGGCGGACAGGTTATACGCGGTGGAGCCGGCCGGGGTGCAAACCAGGACGCCATCGCAGACGAGCTCGTCGAGTTTCATCTCGCCGTTGAGGCTGACCGTCAGATGAGCCGCCTGGTTGCTCTGGCGCAGCAGGGCGACTTCGTTGAAGGCCAGCGCGCGATGCTCGACGCCATCGCAGCAGACGCTGTGCATCTCCAGCGGATGCAAAACGGCTGGGTGGGCCCGCTCGATACGCTCGGGCAGGTGGTCGAGGTCGTGCTGGTTCATCAGGAAACCCAGGCGACCCAGCTTCATGCCGTAGAACGGCAGGCCGAGGGTGCGGTGGGCGTGGAGGGTGCGAAGCATGAAGCCGTCGCCCCCGAGCGACACGACGATCTCGGCGTCTTCGGGTTCGACGCCCTTGTAGCGTTTGACGAGCGCCGCACGGGCGCGCTGGGCCACTTCGGTTTCGCTGGCGACAAAGGCTAGGCGCATGAGGTGTGGGCTTCCGGATCCAGTCCGGAGCTTAGTCCTTAAATGGCGGGGTCGGATAGGCTGAAGTTGCCGCAGGTTCCTGTGGGGTTTCCCGCTGTCGCGGAATCGTCAGCAGGCGGCCTCCCACCGGACCGACGTGTTCCTCCGGTTATGCGGCTCCCACCAGGAGGGCAATGCCTTGCCCTGATGGGAGCCCGCCTTTTTACACCGGAATCTGCGCCAACTGCGCGAGACGACGGACCGCGACGGAGGCGATCGGGTAGTCCGCATTCTGGGTCAGGATCTCGGCCAGCATCGCGCGGGTGTACTTCAGCGTGGCATCGTCCCGCTCCAGCCAGGCCTTGACCGGGCTGATGTCCGTGCGGTCGCCGGCGACCGAAAGCACCTGCAGGGCCAGGGCACGATGCTGGGCGTTGAGCTCGTCCAGCAGCGAACCACGCGCCTGCGCATGCCAGGCACCTTCGACCGGCAGGGCCTCGATCTGCCCACGCAGCCAGTCGAGGTCCAGTGCCTCGGCCAGCTCGTAGAACACACGAGCGACCGTCGCCATGTCCTTACCGCTCTGCTTCGACACTTCGACCATGTCCAGCGCCGCACGCAGCACCGGTACGCGGGCAAGACGAACCGCCAGCTCACCGGGGACGCCGAGGCCTTCCCACTTCTCCTGGCTCGCGCCGAAGTCGCCACGGCCGGTATCGGTCAGGGCATCGGGCAGCGCCTTGCGCAAGACGGTCACTTCGCTGGCGAAACGATCGACGTTGGCGGCGATGTCGAGTGTGCCGCCCGGACGGTTGAGCAGCCAGCGGGTCAGGTGACGCAGCAACGACCAGATCTGCAGGATCGCGTCGATCTGGGTGTCTTCCGCGACCTTGCCGTCGAGCTTCTCGATCTCGGCCCACAGTTCTCGCGCATCGAGGATTTCGCGTGCGGCGGTGTACGCCTTGGCGATCGACGCCGGACCGTGGCCCGTGTCTTCCTGCATGCGCATCATGAACGTCGCGCCCATGCGGTTGATCGTCGAGTTGGTCACCGCGGTGGCGATGATCTCGCGCTTCAGGCGATGGCGCTGCATGTGCTCGGCGTACTTCTCGTGCAACGGCACGGGGAAGTAGCGGACCAGTTCGCGCGACAGATACGGATCTTCCGGCACGTCCGAATCGAGCAGCTGCTGGAACAGCCGGATCTTGTCGTACGACAGCAGCACGGACAGTTCCGGGCGGGTCAGGCCCTGACCGCGCAGCTTGCGCTCCGCCAGTTCGGCCGCCGTCGGCAGCGATTCCACCGCACGGTCGAGCATGCCTTCGGCTTCGAGCGTGCTGATGAAGTGAGCCATCGAGCCGAGACGACGCACCGACTGGTGCTCCATCACGGTGATGGCCTGGTTCTGACGATAGTTGTCCCACAGCACGAGGCGGCCGACTTCATCGGTCATCTCGGCCAGCTGCTTGTTGCGGCCCTCGAAGGTCAGCTCGCCGCGCTGGACGGCGTCGTTGAGCAGGATCTTGATGTTGACCTCGTGATCCGAGGTATCCACGCCGGCGGAGTTGTCGATGAAATCGGTATTGAGGAGCACCCCGGCCTGGCCGGCTTCGATGCGACCCTTCTGGGTCATACCCAGGTTGCCGCCCTCGCCCACCACCTTGCATCGCAGCTCGTTGCCGTTCACGCGCAGCGCGTTGTTGGCGCGGTCGCCGACGTCCGCGTGCGTCTCGCTGGTCGCCTTGACGTAGGTGCCGATACCGCCGTTCCAGAGCAGATCCACCGGCGCCTTGAGGATCGCCGAGAGGAGGTCGGTCGGCGCCATGTGCGTCGCGTCGCTGCGAATACCCAGCACGGCCTTGATTTCCGGCGACACCGGGATCGACTTCGCCGTACGCGGCCAGATGCCACCACCGGCCGAGATCAGCGACTTGTCATAGTCTTCCCACGACGAGCGCGGCAGCGCGAACATGCGCGCACGCTCGGCGAAGGACGTCGCCGAGTCCGGGTTGGGGTCGAGGAAGATATGGCGATGGTCGAAGGCGGCCAGCAGGCGGATCTTTTCCGAGAGCAGCATGCCGTTGCCGAACACGTCACCCGACATGTCGCCCACGCCGACCACCGTGAAATCCTCGGTCTGGCAGTCACGGCCCAGCGCACGGAAGTGGCGCTTGACCGACTCCCACGCACCCTTCGCCGTGATGCCCATGCCCTTGTGGTCATAGCCGTTGGAGCCGCCCGAGGCGAAGGCGTCATCGAGCCAGAAGCCGTGTTCGGTCGAGATCGCGTTGGCGATATCGGAGAACGTGGCCGTGCCCTTGTCCGCGGCGACGACCAGATACGGATCGTCGTTGTCGTGGCGGATCACATCATGCGGCGGTAGCACCGCACCCTCGACGAGGTTGTCGGTGATGTCGAGCAGGCCGTTGATGAACATGCGATAGCACGCGATGCCCTCGGCGAGCTGCGCATCGCGATCGCCACCGACGGGCGGACGCTTCACGAAGAAGCCACCCTTGGAACCCACCGGCACGATGACCGTGTTCTTCACCATCTGGGCTTTCACCAGACCGAGGACTTCGGTACGGAAATCCTCGCGACGGTCGGACCAGCGCAGGCCACCACGTGCCACCGCACCGAAGCGCAGATGGATACCCTCGACACGCGGCGCGTAGACGAAGATCTCGCGGAACGGCACCGGCTTGGGCAGATCGGGCACCTGGTGCGAATCGAACTTGAAGCTGATGTACGGGCGGAACACGCCATCCCAGGCCTGGAAAAAGCTGGTACGCAGCGTGGCGTGCACCAGCGCGATGTAACTGCGCAGGATGCGGTCTTCGTCGAGGCTGGACACGTTGTCGAGCAGCGCGTTGATCGCTTCTTCGACCGCCGCCACCTGCTCGTCGCGCGGACGCGACAGCGATGCGATGAGGTTGCCGATGAGACCTGGCTGGGCCGACAGGATCTCCGCGCCGATCAGCGTGTGCATCTCGTGCGACAACATGCTCTCGGCCCACGCGCGCTCCGTGGCGTCGAGGCTTTCGCGGCGTGGGTCGAAGCGTGCGTTGAACAGCTCGACGATCAGGCCCGCGATGGCTGGATAGCGATTGAGTGCGTCTTCCATGTACGCCTGCGAGAACGCGACACCCGCCTGCTGGAGGTACTTGGTGTAGCTGCGCAGCACCGCGACCTGACGCCAGCCGAGCTTCGCGCCCAGGACGAGACGGTTGAAGCCGTCGTTCTCCGCGTTGCCGCGCCAGATCTGTTCGAAGGCGTCTTCGAACAAGGTGCCGACCTGCTCGACCTCGAAGGCGAGACGACCCACCGGCTGCACTTCGAAATCCTGGATGTAAAGGCGGCTGTCGCCGGCCTTCACTTCATACATATGCTCGGTGAGCACGCGAAGGCCGAGGTTTTCCAGCTGCGGGAGGACCTCCGACAGCGCGATATCCGAACCCGAGCGATACACCTTGAAACGGAGTTCTTCCGGACGGTGCGACGGATGGTAGAACGACATGCTGATGGCATCGGGCCCGTCGAGGCCGGCCAGGGCGCGCACGTCGGCGGCGGCGACCTGCGGCGACACCTCGTCCACGTAGCCGGCCGGCAGCAGCTTGCCGTAGCGGTTGGCCAGGATGATCCCTTCCTGCTCGCCCACCGTCGCGATCAGACGATCGCGCAGGTCGTCGTACCAGTTGCGCGCGATCGACGCGATCTGCGACTCGATACTGACGGCGTCGTAAACCGGGTGGTCGCCGATGCGCGGACGAACCACCACGTGCAGGCGAACCAGCGCGGCTTCACCCATGAGTACGGCGGAATCCACGTGTTCGCCGTGGAACGCGTCGCGCAGGACGTTCTCGACACGTTCGCGAACCGTCGTGTTGAACCGGTCGCGCGGGATGAACACCAGGCACGAGAAGAACCGACCGTAGCTGTCGCGGCGGATGAACAGGCGCGTGCGCGTGCGCTGCGCCAGCTCGAGCAGCCCGGTGGCCAGCGCGTAGAGCTCGTCCGTGCTGCACTGGAAAAGCTCCTCGCGCGGCAGGGTATCGAGGATGTGCCGCAGCGCCTTGCCCGAATGCGAATCGCGCTTCAGGCCCGAACGGTTCATCACCGCTTCGCACTTGTCGCGCACCAGGGGCACATGCTGCGGGTGCGCCATGTACGCGTTGGACGAGAACAGACCGAGGAAACGCTGCTCGGCGACCGGGCGCCCCTTGTCGTCGAACTTGAGGACGCCGATGTAATCCATGTAGCCCGCGCGATGAATCGGCGAACGGGCATTGGTCTTGGTCAGGATGATGGCGTCGGTGGAACCCGAGCGCGGCAGTTCGCTGGCCACCAGGGTGCGCAGCGATCGCGGCGCCAGCGAGCGCTCCGCGGCACGAAGAATGCCCAGGCCCGAGCCCTCGACGGTCTTGAGTACCTCGTCGCCCTGCCCCGGCGCCACTTCGTACTCGCGGTAGCCCATGAAGGTGAAATGGTCGTCGGCGACCCAGCGCAGGAAGTCGCTGGCCTCGCGGACCTCCTCGGCGGTGTACGGCAGGGAGCGCCTGCCAAGATCGTCGGCGATCTCGTTCATCTTGCCGCGCATGGCACGCCAGTCGTCGACGGCCTCGCGCACGTCGTGGAGCGCGGTCTCGACGTTGGCCCTGAGGGTCTCCAGTTCGGTGTCGTCGATGCGGTCGATTTCGAAACGCATGAGCGACTCGGTCTTCTCACCGGCGCCGATCGACTCCAGCACGCCGGCGGCGGACCGGACGACCGGCACGACCGGGTGGATGATCGCGTGCACGTCGGCGTGCGCGGCGGCCACCATCGATACGGTGTCGACCAGGAAGGGCATGTCGTCGGTGACGACCTCGACCACGGCGCGGGTGCCGGACAGGCCCGGGTTGTAGACGCGGACCTTCGCTTTGCCCGGCGTGCGCTCACGCGCGAAGGTCAGCAGGTCGGCGATCAGGGCGGCCCAGCGGTCGGGGGCGTGCAGCGCGTGATCGGCCGGCGCGATGCGCTCGAAGAAGGCCTGGATAAAAAAGCGCGCCTCGTTGAGGCGCTCCGCGGGGTAGTCGATCTTTTTCAGTTCATCGAAGACGAGGGCTTCGAACTGGCCGCTTTCGGCGGTGCGAATCGCATTCATGGGCGGATATCGATGTGGGGACGGGAAAGAAATCCGTGAAAGCATAGCTCCCACACGTGGCATGTAGCCACACCGTCAGACATAACGGATAAGGTGCTTTTTCACTGCGCCGCGACATTATCCGTGCACTGTTTCGGAAAACGGACAGCATGGCTTCGGACTCGGGCGAAGCTGCAACGCAACAATTCGCGTGCGAATGGCGCTATTGCCCGTTGACGCTGGTCCGAGGGAGATTCTAAACTGGACGGTATAGTCCAGCAGGTAAAGTTAATGTCGCACCTGGAGTCACGCCCCGCTTCGGATCACCAGCAGCGGGTGCTTCAGGCGGCGTGCGCCCTTTTCCTGCGCGACGGTTACCGCGTCAGCATGGTGGCGGTGGCACGCGAGGCGGGCGTGTCCAAGCAGACCGTGTACGCGCATTTCGAGAACAAGGACACCCTGTTTCACGCCGCCGTCCAACAACTCGCCCACCCTTTGCACGCGAGCCTCGCACCCGAGAGCCGCGGTCTGGCCGACACGTTGTATGCGTTGGCAGAGGCGCACCATACCTACGTGATGGATCACGAGCACGTCGCGCTGGGCCGGATGCTGATCGCGGAAGCACCGCGCTTCCCGGCCGCGGCGAAGACGTTCTTCCGCACGGCGATCGGTACGGTCGCGGTGCGTTTGTCGCGTTGCATGGCTGAAGCGATGGATGCGGGAGAGATGCGCCGGGACGACCCGGAGGTGGCCGCCGAGCTGTTCCTGGCCATGTTGCACGGGCTCGAGGGGGATCGTCGCCTCTTCGGCATGCGGGCGAGGGGCCAGAAGGCGCAGGACGAGTGGGCGAGACATGCGGTGACCGTATTTATGCACGCGTACGACATCCCCACGGATGGCCGGCCGCGAAAGATTAAGAAACCTGGAATAGGAACGGAGTTTTCATGAATCCCCTGCCTCTGCGCACGTCCCTGATGGCCCTCGGCCTCACCGCGGCGCTTGCCGCCTGCCACAAGCAGGAGGCGCCCCAGCAGCCGCCTCCGCCCGAAGTCGGCGTCATCACCGTCCAGCCTCAGGACGTTCCCCTCGTCCAGGATCAGGTCGGTCGCGTCTCGTCCTTCCGCACCGCCGATGTGCGCGCCCGCGTGCCGGGCATCCTGCTGAAGCGTCTGTATGACGAGGGCACGGACGTGAAGGCCGGCCAGAAGCTGTTTCAGATCGATCCGCAGCCGCTGACCGCCGAACTCAACGCCCAGCTTGCCGCCCTGGCTTCCGCCAAGGCCGCCGCGGCCAACTACAAGGCCACGGCCGACCGTTCGCGCGGGCTGATCGGCAAGAACTACATCTCCCGCCAGGATCTGGATACGGCCGAAGCGAACGAGCGCACCGGCAACGCCTCGGTCAAGCAGGCCGAAGCCAACGTCCAGTCGGCCCGGATCAACCTCGGCTTCACCGATGTGGTCTCCCCGATCGACGGTCGTGCCGGCCGCCAGCAGGTCACGGAAGGCGCACTCGTCGGCCAGAGCGACACCACGCTGCTGACCCAGGTCGACGAAATCGACAAGGTCTACGTGAACTTCAACATGTCCGTCAGCGACCTGGACACCATGCGCGGGGCCGCCGCCAAGGGCAATGTCACGCTCAGCGACACCAGCCAGTCCACGGTCCGCATCCAGCTCCCGGACGGTTCCGATTTCGGCGAGCAGGGCGCGATGGACTTCTCGTCCGCCACCGTGAACCCGCAGACCGGCACCGTCGACCTGCGCGCCCTGGTCAACAACACCGGCACGCGCCTGCTCCCGGGCCAGTTCGTGACGGTCAAGGCCAACCTCGGCAGCCTGCACAACGTCTATCTGGTGCCCCAGGCCGGCGTTCTGCGCGACGCCAACTCGGCCTATGTGATGGTCGTCGACAAGGCCACGGTGAAGGACGCGAACGGCAAGGAGCAGACCATCGACTCCGCCGCCGTCCGTCGCCCGGTCCAGACCGATCGCATCTCGGGCAGCAACTGGGTCGTCACCGGCGGACTGAAGCCGGGTGACAGGATCATCGTTCAGGGCGTGCCGAAGGCGAAGGAAAACTCGCCCGTGAAGGCCAGCCCCGCCCAGCAGGCTGCTGCACCGGCTCAGGCAGGCGCCCCCGCCGCGCCGGCCGGCCAGCAGTAAGGGAGTTTCGTCATGCCGAGTTTCTTCATCGACCGCCCCATTTTCGCGTGGGTGCTGGCGATCCTGATCAGCCTTTGCGGCACGATCTCCCTGTTGAACATGGGTATCGAGTCGTATCCGAACATCGCACCGCCGCAGGTCACCGTCACGGCGACCTACCCGGGTGCGAGCGCGGATACGACCGAAAAAACCGTGACGCAGGTGATCGAGCAGCAGCTGACGGGTATCGACCACCTGATCTACTTCAGCTCGCAGTCCAGCTCGTCGGGCACCGCCACGGTCACGCTGACCTTCGATACCGGCACCGATCCTGACATCGCGCAGGTCCAGGTGCAGAACAAGGTGTCGCTGGCGACGCCGCGCCTCCCGTCGGAAGTGACCCAGCAGGGCGTCGTGGTGGCCAAGGCCAACCCCGACTTCCTGATGTTCATCGCCCTGACCTCGACCAACAAGGCCATCGACAGCCATCGCCTGATGGATATCGTGTCCTCGCAGGTGCTCGACCAGGTCGCTCGTATTCCCGGCGTGGGCAGCACCCGCCAGCTGGGTGCCGAGTACGGCATGCGCGTCTGGCTCAACCCCGACAAGCTCCGCGGCTACGGCATGTCGGCCACCGACCTGCAGTCGGCACTGGCCGCGCAGAACGTGCAGTTCGCGGCGGGTTCGCTCGGTACCGATCCGGCGACCGACGGTCAGGGCTTCAGTGCCACCGTCTCGGCGGAAGGCCGTTTCACCTCGGCCGAAGAGTTCTCCAACGTCATCCTCCGTGCGAACAACGACGGTACCGTCGTCCGCCTGAAGGACGTGGCGCGCGTGGAGCTCGGACCGCAGACCTACGGATTCGCCACCGACTACAACGGCATCCCCACCGGCGCCTTCGGTGTGCAGTTGCTGCCCGGCGCCAACGCGCTGGACGTCGCCAATGCGGTTCGCGCGAAGATGGACGACCTGTCCAAGAGCTTCCCGGACGGCGTGACGTGGTTCGCCCCGTACGAGTCCACCAAGTTCGTGGTGATCTCGATCGAGGAAGTCGTGCATACCCTGGTCGAGGCGATCATCCTCGTCTTCCTGGTGATGCTGATCTTCCTGCAGAACTTCCGCGCGACGATCATCCCCACCCTGGTCATCCCGGTCGCCCTGCTCGGTACGTTCATCGGCCTCTCGCCGCTGGGCTTCACGATCAACCAGCTGACCCTGTTCGGCATGGTGCTGGCCATCGGTATCGTGGTCGACGACGCGATCGTCGTGATCGAGAACGTCGAGCGCATCATGACGGAGGAGCACCTGCCTCCGAAGGAAGCCACGCGCAAGGCGATGGGCCAGATCACCGGCGCCATCGTGGCGATCACCGTGGTGCTGGCGGCGGTGTTCATTCCGTCCGCGCTGCAGCCCGGCGCTTCCGGCATCATCTACAAGCAGTTCGCACTGACCATCGCGGTCTCGATGGGCTTCTCGGCGTTCCTCGCCGTCACCTTCACGCCGGCCCTCTGCGCCACCCTGCTCAAGCATGAGCCGGACAAGCGCAAGAACGTCGTCTACCGCAAGTTCAACCAGGTCTTCGACTGGACCACGCACACGTACTCGGGTCACATCGACTCCGCCGTACGCCATGGTCCGCGCTGGATGATCGTGTTCGTGCTGATCGCGGCGCTGGCCGGCTTCCTGTTCACCAGGCTGCCGTCGAGCTTCGTCCCCGACGAAGACCAGGGTTATGCGCTGGCGATCGTGCAGCTCCCGCCGGGCTCGAGTCTTGCCCGTACGCAGAAGGTGCAGGAGCAGATCCGCAACATCATGCTGAAGAACCCGGAAGTCGAGGGTGTCTTCCAGATTTCCGGCTTCAGCTTCGTGGGTCAGGGTGAAAACGTCGGCATGGTCTTCATTCGCATGAAGGACTGGGCCGATCGCGACATCACCGTGCCGGAGTTCCTCGGCAAAGCGAACGGCCAGATGCAGGCGGTGAGCGATGCCACGATCTTCGTGGTCAACCTGCCCACCATCCGCGGTCTGTCGCAGTTCGGCGGCGTCGACATGTTCCTGCAGGCCCGTGCCGGTCAGGATCGTGCCGAGCTGACCCAGGCGCGTAACCAGCTGCTCGGTGCCGCGGCGCAGGACAAATCCCTGGTGGGTGTCCGTCCGAACACGCTGGAAGACGCTCCGCTGCTGCAGCTCAACGTGGACCGTACGCAGGCTCAGACGATGGGTCTGTCGGTCAGCGACATCTACACGGCCATCCAGCTCACGCTGGCGCCGGTCTATGTCAACGACTTCCAGTACGGCGGCCGCGTGAAGCGCGTGATGATGCAGGCCGACGCCCCCTACCGCATGGGTACGGACGCGTTCGCACACATCTACACCCCGAGCACGCTGACCTCCTCCACCAGCAGCACGTCCTCGACGACGAGCACGGTCGCCAGCGCATCGACGGCCACCGACAGCAGGATGATCCCGCTGTCCACCGTGGTTCATTCGAAGTGGACGATGGCCGCACCGACGCTGACCCGCTACAACGGGTACTCGGCCGTGGAAATCGTAGGTAACAACGCGCCGGGCTCGTCGACGGGTCAGGCCATGGCGACCATGGAGAAAATCGTCAACGACAAGCTCGGCAAGGGCATCGGTTACGACTGGAGCGGCCAGTCCTACCAGGAAATCCTGGCGGGTAATTCGGCCACCGCGCTGATGGTGCTGTCCATCGTCATCGTGTTCCTCTGCCTTGCCGCCCTGTACGAAAGCTGGTCCATTCCGGTGGCCGTGCTGCTGGTGGTGCCGCTTGGCCTTCTGGGTGTGGTGGTATTCTCGATGTTGCGCGGCCTGCCGAACGACATCTTCTTCAAGATCGGCATGATCACCGTGATCGGCCTGGCCGCGAAGAACGCCATCCTGATCGTCGAGTTCGCGGTCGAACAGCAGCAGGCCGGCAAGACGCTTCGCGACGCGGTGGTGGAAGCCTCCCGCCTGCGACTGCGCCCCATCCTGATGACCTCGCTGGCCTTCATCCTCGGCGTGTTGCCGCTGGCCATTTCCACCGGTGCGGGCGCCAACTCCCGCCACGCCATCGGTACCGGCGTGATCGGCGGCATGCTGTTCGCCACCATCCTCGGCCTGCTGCTGATCCCGGTGTTCTACACCTCGGTTCGCCGCATGCTGGGTGACAAGCTGGATGAGGTATCCCACAAGATGCCGCACGTCGGTCATGACGACGACCATGATCCGCACGGCGGTGGCAACGGTGGTGGCGACGGCCCGAACGGCCCGACCAACCTCCACCCGCATGCTCCGAACGTCGGCGATGTCCGGGCCTTCGATTCGGATCCGCGACGCGGCACCGATCGACCTTAAGGTCGGAAGGCAAGTACGAAAGAAAAAGCCCGGCGAAAGCCGGGCTTTTTTTCGTCGCCGCAGCGGCCTCAACAAAAAGGCCCCGGCATAACCGGGGCCCGTTCGTGTCCGCTCGAGTCGATGATTGCTCAGCGCAACCCCGTCTCCGAGCGCGCAATCACCAGCCGCTGAATCTCACTCGTACCCTCGTAGATTTCCGTGATCTTGGCATCGCGGAAATAACGCTCCAGCGGCATTTCTTTCGAGTAGCCCATGCCACCGTGGATCTGCACGGCCTGGTGCGTGATCCACATCGCCGCCTCCGACGCCACCAGCTTGGCCATAGAAGCCTCGGTACCGAAACGGCCGCCGTTCTTGTCGGTCTGGGCCTTTGTCCATGCGGCACGCAGGGTCAGCAGCAGCGCCGCATCCAGCTTGCACTTCATGTCGGCGATCTTGGCCTGGGTCATCTGGAACGTGCCGATCGGGTGACCGAACGCCTTGCGGTCCCGCGACCACTGCAGGGTGGCTTCGTAGGCGGCACGCGCGATGCCCACCGCCTGCGACGCGATACCGATACGACCGGCATCCAGCACGCCCATGGCGATACCGAACCCCTTGCCCTCTTCACCGAGCATGTCTTCCTGCGGGCAGATGTAGTCGTGAAACTCGATCTCGCAGGTGGCCGAGGCGCGAATGCCGAGCTTCGGCTCCGTCTTGCCGGCAAGAAAACCCGCCCGCTTCGTGTCGATGATGAAGGCCGACACGCCACGCGCACCCATGCCGGGCGTCGTCACCGCGAACAGCACGATGTAGCGAGCGACCGGACCGGAGGTGATCCAGCTCTTCTTGCCGTTGATGACCCAGTCGCCGTCGGCATTCTTCACCGCGCGCGTGTGCATGTTGGACGCGTCGGAGCCGGACTGCGGTTCGGTCAGGGCATAGGCGCCAATGGCCTCGCCGGACGCGATGGCGCGCACGTACTTCTGCTTCTGGTCTTCCGTGCCGTTCTTGAGGATCCCGTTGCAGAACAGCGAATTGTTCACCGACATGATCGTCGAGGTGGCGGCATCGGCCGCGGCGATCTCCACCATGGCCAGCACGTAGGACACGGGATCCATGCCTGCGCCGCCGTATTCCTCGGGCACTTCGATGCCCATCAGGCCCAGCTGACCCATTTCCTGGATGTTTTCCAGGGGAAACTCACCCTTCGCGTCGAACTCGGCGGCGACCGGGGCGATGCGCTTCTGGGCGAAGTCGCGGGCAATGGACTGAATCGACAGCTGGTCGTCGGTAAAGCGGAAATCCATGGATATTCCTCGCGCCGGCCGGAAGGACGGCAAGTCTTGGGGTGGGGACTAGCCGGTCATTCTAACGGTCGTTCGAGAGCTTGCCGCTCTGCACTGCAACATGCGGCCTTGACGCTGGCCGGGGCGGGCCTCATCCTTACGCATCTTTCTATCGCGATATAAGGATGCAGGATGGACCTGTCGACGGCCTCCACGGTGCTCCGACTCCTGGCCGACCCGACCCGCGTCCGCCTGCTCGCCCTTCTGGACCGCGAGGAACTGACCGTCGCCGAGCTGGCGGCCGTGCTGCATCTGGCCCAGCCGCGCGTGTCGACCCATCTGGCCAAGCTCAAGGAGGCCGAGCTGGTGCGCGATCGCCGGGCCGGCGTGTCGGCCTATTATCGGGCCAACGCCGAGGCGGATCCTACGCTCGCCGCCCTGGTGGCCTCCCTGCGTGATACGCTCAGCGACGCCCTGCTCAAGGAGGATGCCGAACGGCTTCCCGCGGTTCTCGCCCAACGGGCCCGGGCCGAGGGCTGGGCGGATACCGTCGCCGGCGACATGGAGCGTCATTATTCGCCGGGTCGCACCTGGGAAACGCTGGCGCGCTCGCTGTTGCAGTTGCTGGCGACCGGCGATGTCCTGGATATCGCCTCCGGCGATGGCGTTACGGCGGAACTGCTCGCACCGCATGCCCACTCGATCGTCTGCATCGACAGTTCGGAACGCGTCGTCGACGCGGCGCGGCAGCGGCTGAGCACCTTCCGCAATGTCGACGTACGTACGGGCGACATGCACGCGCTGGACCTCGAGGACGGCCGTTTCGACCTTGTCCTGCTGCTGCACGCCCTCACGTATTCGGAGCGTCCCGAAGCCGTGTTCAGCGAGGTGGCGCGGGTGCTGAAGCCCGGAGGTCGCGTGCTGGCGTCCACCCTTGGCGAACACGACCACCGCGCGGTGGTCGAGCCGTTCGATCATCGCAACCTCGGCTTCACCTGCGATGCCCTGACCGCCCTGGCGCGGAACGCCGGTCTGGACGTGGTCAGCTGCGAGCGCCTGAGCCGCGAGCGCCGTTCACCCCATTTCGAAGTCATCAGTCTGCTTGCCCGCAAGCCCGGAGGCACCCCATGAGCACCCTGCCCTGGCTCCATCCCGATCGTGTCGCCCTGATCCAGAAGGGACTCGCCGAACGCATCATGATCCTCGACGGCGGCATGGGCACCATGTTGCAGGGCCACCGGCTCGACGAGGCCGGCTATCGCGGCGATCGCTTCGCCGGCGGCCTCGACAGCACGCACACGCACGAGCACGACCACCCGGGCGAATGCGATCTGAAGGGCAACAACGACCTGCTCCTGCTGACGCAGCCGGACATCATCCGCGGCGTACACACCGCGTATCTCGAAGCGGGAGCGGACTTCGTCGAGACCAACACGTTCAACGCCACGCGCGTGAGTCAGGCCGACTATCATCTCGAACACCTCGTGCCCGAACTGAACCGCGAGGGCGCGCGGATCGCCCGCGAAGCCTGCGACGCGATGACCGCGATCACGCCGGACCGTCCGCGCTTCGTCATCGGCGTACTCGGGCCGACCAGCCGTACCGCGTCGATCTCTCCCGACGTGAACGACCCGGGCTTTCGCAACATCGACTTCGAGTCGCTCAAGGCCAACTACGTGGAAGCCGCGCGCGCGCTCATCGAAGGCGGCGCCGATACGATCATGGTCGAGACGATCTTCGACACGCTCAACGCGAAAGCCGCGCTGTTCGCCCTGAGCGAATTGTTCGACACGCTCGGCGCGCGCGTCCCCGTCATGATCTCGGGCACCATCACCGACCGCTCCGGCCGCACGCTTTCGGGACAGACGGCGGAGGCGTTCTTCTACTCGGTCGAACACATCCAGCCGCTGTCCGTCGGCCTGAACTGCGCACTCGGCGCGGAAGATCTGCGCCCGCATGTACAGATGCTCTCGCGCATTGCCGGCAGCGCCATCAGCACCCACCCGAACGCGGGCTTGCCCAATGCCTTCGGCGAGTACGACGAAAGCCCCGAGAGCATGGCCGAGACGATCCGCGGGTTCGCCGAGGAAGGCCTGATCAACATCGTCGGTGGCTGTTGTGGCACCACACCGGCGCATATCGCCGCCATCGCAGCCGCTGTCGCGCCGTATCCGCCGCGTCAGCCCAGGGACACCGCGCAAGCCGCATGAGCATTCGATACACCCGCCTTTCCGGCCTCGAACCGCTGGTCCTCACGCCGGACCTGAACTTCATCAACGTCGGTGAACGTACCAACGTCACCGGTTCGGCGCAGTTTCGCAAGCTGATCAAGGAGGGCCGCTACGAAGAAGCGGTGGATGTCGCGCGTCAGCAGGTCGAAAACGGTGCGCAGATCATCGACATCAACATGGACGAAGGCCTGATCGATTCCGAAGCCGCGATGACGCGCTTCGTGAACCTGATCTCTTCCGAGCCGGACATAGCACGCGTACCGATCATGGTCGACTCCTCCAAGTGGAGCGTGATCGAGGCCGGCCTGCGCTGCATGCAGGGCAAGGGCATCGTCAATTCCATCTCGATGAAGGAAGGTGTCGACGCGTTTCTCGAGCATGCGCGCAAGGTGCGCCAGTACGGCGCCGCCGTGGTGGTCATGGCTTTCGACGAAGTCGGCCAGGCCGATACGAAGGAGCGCAAGATCGAGATCTGCTCGCGCGCCTACGAGTTGCTGGTGAACGAGGTGAACTTCCCGCCGGAAGACATCATTTTCGATCCCAATATCTTCGCCGTGGCGACCGGCATCGAGGAACACAACAACTACGCGGTGGACTTCATCGAGGCCACGCGCGAACTGAAAAAACGGTTTCCCGCGTCGCATGTTTCCGGCGGCGTCTCCAATGTCTCGTTCTCGTTCCGCGGCAACAACCCGGTCCGTGAAGCCATCCACTCCGTGTTCCTGTATCACGCGATCGCCGCGGGCATGGACATGGGTATCGTCAACGCCGGCGGCCTGTCGATCTACGACGACCTGCCGGAAGAGTTGCGTGAGCGCGTCGAGGACGTCGTACTCAATCGCCGCGCCGATGCCACGGAGCGCCTGCTCGAGGTTGCCGACAAGTACAAGGGCGGCAAGGGGGAAGTCGCCGTGGAGACGGCCGCCTGGCGCGAAAAGCCCGTCATCGAACGCCTCACCCATGCCCTCGTGCATGGCATCGACCAGTACGTGGTGGAGGACACCGAAGAGGCGCGGCAGCTGTCGGCACGTCCGCTCGACGTCATCGAAGGTCCCCTGATGACCGGCATGAACGTCGTCGGCGACCTGTTCGGTGCGGGCAAGATGTTCCTGCCCCAGGTCGTGAAGTCGGCCCGTGTCATGAAGCGCGCGGTGGCTCACCTCATCCCGTACATCGAAGAAGAAAAGAAGATCTCGGGGAACGCGACGAAGAACAACGGCAAGATCGTGCTGGCGACGGTCAAGGGCGATGTCCACGACATCGGCAAGAACATCGTCGGCGTGGTGCTTCAGTGCAACAACTTCGAGGTCATCGACCTTGGCGTGATGGTGCCGACGCAGAAAATTCTCGACGTCGCGCGTGCCGAGAATGCCGACATCATCGGCCTCTCAGGACTGATTACGCCGTCGCTCGAAGAGATGAGCCAGGTCGCGCGCGAGATGCAGCGCCAGGATTTTCATGTGCCGCTGATGATCGGCGGTGCCACGACCTCGCGCGCCCACACGGCGTTGCGTATCGAACCGCACTACAAATCGCCCACCGTGTGGGTGAAAGACGCCTCGCGCGCCGTCGGCGTCGCGCAGTCGCTGGTCAGCAAGGACCTCGTCGACGATTTCATGGCCAAGGTGCGCTCCGAATACGCCGAGGTGCGTGAGCGCCACAGGGGCCGTGGGACGGGTAAGCAGCTGGTACCCCTGACCAAGGCACGCGCGCAACGCTTTCAGGGCGACTGGGAGGCGTACACGCCACCGACGCCGCGTGCGCCCGGTATCACCGTCTTCGACGACTACGACCTGGCCGAGTTGCGTCGCTACATCGACTGGTCGCCGTTCTTCAACGCATGGGAACTCGCCGGCAAGTTCCCCGCCATCCTCACCGACGAGATCGTCGGCACCCAGGCGACGGAGCTCTACGACGACGCGCAGGCGATGCTCGATAGGCTCATCGCTGAGAAATGGCTCACCGCCAAGGGTGTCATCGGTTTCTGGCCGGCGGCGCAGAGCGGCGACAGCATCGAGGTTTACGCCGATCCCGGCGTGGGCAAGCGCAAGCCGGTAGCGATGCTGCACCACCTGCGCCAGCAGGTCGACAAGCCGGTGGAGCGTCCCGACTTCTGTCTGGCCGACTTCGTCGCACCGAAGGACAGCGGCGTACAGGACTGGGTCGGCGGCTTCGCCGTCACGGCCGGCATCGGCATCGATGAACACGTGGCGCGCTTCGAGGCCAGTCACGACGACTATTCGTCGATCCTGCTCAAGGCGCTGGCCGACCGGCTGGCGGAAGCTTTCGCCGAACGCCTGCATGAACGCGTCCGCAAGGAGTTCTGGGGCTACGAGCCCGAGGAGTCGCTGGACAACGACTCCCTGATCGCCGAAGCCTACCGGGGCATCCGCCCTGCCCCCGGCTATCCCGCGTGCCCCGAGCACAGCGAGAAGCGCACCCTGTTCGATCTGCTGGACGCGACGACGCACACCACCGTGCAGCTCACCGACAGCTTTGCGATGTATCCCACCGCGGCGGTATCGGGCTGGTACTTCTCGCATCCGGCCAGCCAGTACTTCGTGGTGGGCCGCCTGACCCGCGAGCAGGTCGACGACTATGCGAAGCGCAAGGGCTGGGACCGGACCGAAGCGGAGCGCTGGCTTGCCCCGTATCTGGACTACGACCCCGACTGAAAGAGGGGCGCGACCGCCGCCGCCTCAGTTGTCCTCGGCGCCGCCAGGCTTGACCCGTTCCTTTGTATCGCGGTTCCTGAGATGCGCGAAGACGTTGTAAAAGGAGACGAGCATGGGGAACGCGGTCTGGATGATACCGACCGAGTCGTTCTTGCCCCAGATGAAGTACGCCAGGGTAAGGATGCTGCCGCTGACCGACAGGTACCAGAAGGACATGGGCACGGTGACCTGCTTGTTCTTCCTGGTGGCGTAAAACTGGACGAACCACCGGGCCGTGAACAGGATCGTGCCCAGAAGGCCGATGATCTTCCAGGGCGTCAGGGTCAGCAGGTGCAGATCGGCGAGGGCTTCGTGCATGGCGGGATCCAGGGGCGGCAACCGGCGCATTGTACCGGCGGGAAGCACAGAGAAAGCCAAAAAAAACCCGGCGCGAGGCCGGGTTTTTCAGTATCCGATGGTGGGCGGTACAAGGATCGAACTTGTGACACCTGCCGTGTGAAGGCAGTGCTCTACCGCTGAGCTAACCGCCCATCGAGCGCGGCATTTTACGTGTTGCCTCCCGGCGGGTCAAGCCGGATCAGGGAACGCAGGACGATCCCACCGGTAGCGGGTTGACGATGATCGATCCCGACGCCCGCAGTGTCATTGTGGTGCCTTGGGTGCCCGAATCGCTTGTTCCCGCTGCGCTGTCGACAGTCTCGCTCCCCTTCGGCCGGCTACACGCCACGAACGTGAGCTGGGTACGGGTGGCGCCCGTGGTAACGAAGCCACCTGTCTGGTTGAAGGTAATGACAGCGGTGTCGGTAGCCCGCAGCGATACGCCTTTCAACGCTGCCTGGGTGCGCAGAATGTCCATATTGCCTGAGGTAGCCGAGTAAACCTGATTGGCTCCCGCGGAGGTCACATCGTAGGAGTAGACAATCCAGCCAACGTCGTAGTTGTACGGCGACGTGCTGGTCACGGCGCAAGTCGCGCCATCGGCGCTCCGGCACAGCGAGACGAAACGATGCTGGCTTGCGGCCTGCCCGCGAGCAAACTGCATGTCCCCCGAGATCGTATTCATCGCATTAGCGACACTTCCCCGACGCATGGTGGAACGGAAACTTGGCACCGCGACGGCCAGAAGAATGGCCAGCACCAGTACGGTCACCATTAGTTCGACCACGGTAAAACCCACCACCCGCCGCGGCATTGGTACCCTTTCCGCATGATTCGCCATCACCAGCAGTTCCCGTTGCTGTTTTTTGCAGTATCGGATGCCGCCGGCAGTTTATTGCCGCGCGAGTCGATACTGAGCGCACCACAAACATCCCTCTGCTGGGCGTTGGTCGGGTTCACCGTGGCCGTATAGTTTTTTGTCAGGTCGGTCGAGGTGATGACCACCGTGTAGTAACCCTTCTCCGATGTCACCGAGCCCAGTTTCAGGTCACCCGTCACCGGCTCACCGCCGTAGGTATTGAATGTCGAGTAGTAGCGCTCCTGCGCGTTGGCGACGCGCATGAGCAGCTGCTGGCCGTCGGATCGGCGTGCACGATACGCGTAACGCGTATAGGACGGGATGGCGATCATTGCGAGGACCGCGATGACAGCCACTACGATCATCAGCTCGATCAGCGTATAGCCCGCATAACGTCGCGAGTTACTGGTCATTGAGAATCCTCCAGGAGCGTCGACGCCAGATCGGCGAGCCCACGGTGAAGGGGGTGCCCGTCTTGGACACCGTGGTGCCCGGGATGATGACACTGCCACCACCGATGACCGTGGCGGCCGGCAGGCCACCAGATGCTGGCGGATTCTTCACGCGTGCGCCCACGGTAGTGAAACCGGTACCTACGGAACCGAAACCCACGTTAACGCCCGCACCCGCGCCACCGGAAGCCGCGTCGACGACCATGATCGCACCATCGCGGCCGGGATCGCACGGATCAGCGGTGGTGGGAATGAGCGTAGAGACGATCACGCGATTGGTATCGAACAATGCCGTTGGCGTCGCGACGACACGCTCACCCTTGATCCCCGAAATGTTGAGGTCGAAGTACCAGCCCTTCTGCGTATTGGAGATCGCGTTGCTGGTGAGCGAACGCGCCCCGCTGGCATCCTCGGCCAAGGTCTGTGCCAGCAGAGACGCGCGCACCACAGGGAGGCCGGTCGGCGTGGGACCCGGATCGCGGATGCCGTAAACCGACTGCGTCACGGCACCTGTCGTGGTGCGATCTTCCAGGCCAAGGAACTTGCCCGTACCGAAGACCACCATGAAATACTGCGATGTCGGATCCGGAAGCAGGCGCGGCATCACCGTGATCGGCTGAGCCTCGTTGGTCGCCGGCTTGAACAGCAGATCCACCTGCCCCGTCGAAAGATCTCTCAGGTCGAAACGCCACATATTGCCGACAAGGTCACCCGCAAAGGCGACATCGTCGATCTGGTCATTGTTGTAATCGCCCAGCACGGGCGATGCCAGGCCGTAACTCGTGATGGTCTGGCCGGCGTAGCTGGTCGGCGTCTTGAACTCCTTTAAAAGCGCACCAGTCTGCGCGTCGAGCACGAAAAGCGAACTATAGGTGTTCTTCGATGCGGCGGGAGGGCTCGTGTTTGAACTCGGAAAATACCCGGCCGGGACCAGCACCACCCAACGCCCGTTGGAAAGGCGGCCCACGTTAGGCGTACCGTAGGTGAAGCCGAGATTGGTGCCGACGGCGTTACCCGTCGAATCCTTGCTGTCGCTGGTAAACTCCCAGAGCACTTTCGACGCCACGCCCGCAGCGGTCGTCGCCGTGGGGTCGGTGATGTCGAGGGCGTAGACCCCGCGACCGCCCAGACGCAGGCCACCGACGAGGATGGTGTGCCAGCCTTGCACCGATGCCGCGCCCTGACTGAAATACACATCGCGATAGATCGGCGTCGCATCGACGGTCGGCGCGTACTGGAAGTTGTCCTTCTTACTCATCTGGTAGAGGTTGGACATGACCGCTGACGGGACGAACGCCCAGCGTTCACGCCCCGGCGAATCGGTCCCCGAAGTCGCCGTCGTCGCATCGAACGCGTGCAGCATGCCATCGTTGCCACCGACGTAAACGGTGGCTTTACGCGCCTTATTGTCGGCGACGTACTGTGAATATGACTTGGCCGGATTCGCCGCATATGCGGCGGTTTCCGGTGCCGTCGTGCCATCCGCCGACTTGGGGAAGGCGTCGCGGTAGCCGCTGCTCGGGTAGCTGACGTAAACCGGCTGCGAATTGATGATCGCACCCAGTGTCGTACTGCGAATGCGCAGCAGAGAGCCCTCGTCCGTGCGGTTACCCGCCACCCAGTTGATCCGTGCCTTCGCATTGGTATCGTCAGATTCCTGCGTCGCCGTGGTGCCGCTACCGTCCGACGAATGCATGATCGCCCAGCTCGCCGCCGCCGATGCCTTCAGCGTAGTCGGAGAGAAGACGATACCCGTCGACTGGCCCGGCCCCGAAGTCGTGGCAATCAGGCGGTCGCTATAGGCGCGTGCGTCCAGCAGCGCATTGGCCGACCACTGCTTAGCGCCCGTCGCCCCGGTGGTGGTGATCAGGTAAGCATCGAGGGAGCCCGTCCAGTCGGAAGACGTGAAGCCGGGAATGTAGGTCACCGAGCCGTCATTGAGCACGCCACTGCTGAGCGCGGCGGACACTGAACTCGACGACGCCGTGACCACCGAGTTGATGATGTTGACCAGACCGTTCACCAGCGTCTGCGGATCGGAAGCGTTAAAGAAGCCACCGCGGCTGTTGATCGCACCGTGCCAGGTATCGTCGACCGCCTGGCGAGAATTGTTGACCGGATACGGCCATGCCTTTGTGCCGGCACGCAGCGCGGACAGGTCGCCGGGATAGTCGAGTGTGCCTGCCACACCCAGCGTCACGAAGAACTGCGAGACATGCTGCCACGTGGCGGGGTCATTGGCGGGATTCCAATAAACGGCCGGCGTGGCGCCAGGATTGGCCGGATCGACCTTGACCCCGGTCGGGGCGGACAAATCCGCCCAATACGGCTTGACGCCGTTCTTGAGCGTCGGCTGCATATCATTCGACCAGTAATACCAAGCGATATTCGCCATGGACGTAAGGTACTCACCACCGGTGACGTTGCCGAAAATCCTCGACACCGCCGCGGTCGGGCTGTAAACGGTCGCATCGGGTAAGCTCTGCCCCGTGTCGCTTACGTTGCTGTCGGTCAGCGGCGGTACGCTGTTGCTGCCTGCGGGAGCGGAGGGATCGCCTTCGTTCCAGTAGCCGTCGGTAATCAGCATATGGAAGTTCTTTCGACAGACGAGGTCGGCCGAATCCGCGGCCGCGGTGTTGCCATTCCAGTAAGGATCGAGCTGATCCTTACTAAGCGCCCGGCGGAAGATGTTGTTGGCTCGGATGGTCGCAGCACGTGCGGGTGTGCCGTAGCCTCCCGCGGTCTGGAAAATCCAGTCATACATGGCACGACGAACATCGCTGTCGAGATTGCCGAGGTCCTGCATATAGCTCTTCGCCGTGATGACCACACCCGGAGATCCGCTGCGATTCATACTCTGCCACACCACACGGATCGAGTTGCCGATCTTCGCGAAAGCCTGCGACATCGTAGTACGTGTCATCAAATTACGGGTGCGGTAGTAGGCGAACCAGTTGGCGAAATTCTGGTATTGCGTAGTGGGAACCTGGATGGCTTCCCAGTTGTTGGCGGTGTAGAGCGTCGAGGTGTTCACCGTCCCGTCGGTATTCGTAATGGACACGCCGGCCTTGAGGCGGTAATAGAACGGTCCACCATTACGGATAAGGCCGTTCGGATCCGCGGTCGTACCCGTATAAGCGCTGCGCAGGTTGGTTGTGCAAGACCACCGGTTGTCGGTGGTCGTGGTCGTCACGTTACCCTTCTTGTCAGTTGTCGTCGTCTGGGACCAGGTCCCCGTCATGTCCGTAACGCGCGAATCGTCGGCGTCGGTTTCGCCGTTTCGGTTGCCGAGGTAACTCGCGCTGCTGGCAGGCGTGGTGGGGTTGGCCGAGGAAGGGCGATTCACGTCGACGCCATCGAGCCAGACGTATTTCAGTGTCGCGTCGGCGTTCGGAAAGGACGTGCCGTCGGCGTATACCGGCGGTGTGTACACGATATTAGGGTTGTAGTAGACGCCGTTCATGGCCCCCGAGCGGCGATCGCTCGCGTCGGTAACGCGGGGATCGATTACGCCCGCGCACATCCACGGCTGCCCGGTATTCCAGCCGCCGCCATCGAAAGGACGGGAGTCGCCCATGAAATAGCTGGCCATTGAGCCGGAGTCGTCGAATGTCACCGCGAGGTTGGGCGGCACGCTGGTCGTCAGATCCGGCGGCGTTGTTACCAGGTCGGTCGTCTTCGCGGTCGCGAGGCCGGACCATCCGCCGAAGCCAGTAAGAAGCATGGCAGCCAGCAGGCTGCAGGTGCGAGAAGTCGTATTCACGAAAGTCATCGTCATGCTTCCCGTCAATTGGCCTTGGCCGCAAACGTGGTCTCGATCACCCGGACCGTGTTGTCGTTGGAACCGGTCGAGCGCGCGGTGATGCGATAGATATGGCTGTCGGTGCTGGTATTCCCCGTGCCTGGCGCGGTCTGCCCCGATTCGTGTTGCGAGCCGAACCCGGACGGCAACTCCACGCCGAGGTCCTCAATCACGTACACCGGATCTTTGCTGAGCCTGAAGCTCTTGTCCGAACTTGCCGCGGTGAGGACACCGGCGGCATACGTCGTGGCCCCGGTCGCCAGCCAGCCGGGAGCGGCACGGAAGGCGTCCACGGTCGTGTTCGGCGTGGTCGCGTCGTACATGTAGCAATCCGGTCCGGAAGTGGTGCAGGTCATCGGCGTGCCGTTGCTGGCGGTCCACAACTTCCACTCCGCGCCACGCAGGGCCGATTCCGCACCGAAGTCGGCTATCTGCGAACTGCGCAGGCCTCCGACCAGCCTCAGCTGGATCAGCGATGTGCCAGAGGCCGCGATCGCGAGCACAGTCATCAGCAGGAGAAAAATCAGCGCGAGGACGAGAACGACGCCGCCCTGTCGCCCGCGGGTAGCCGTGAAACGTCGCATGGAAGAAGTACGCATGGTCACGGGTCTCACGGGTTGTAGTTGCGAAGCATGACGAGCGCCGTGAACTGGCGGCGTAACCGCTTGTCCTGGAAGCCCTGCGTCGTCGGGCGGATCGACAGCTTCGATGTGTCCGTAACGCTTGGATCTACCGGCGCGTAGACACCGCTGGATGCGTCGGGCGTGTACACGAACGACAGCTCAGGCGTGGTCAGCGTCGGCATTACGTCCTGGCCGGCGAGCAGGATCGATACCTCGATACTCTTCACGGCGCGCCAGAGGCAGCCCGCATCGCTGGTGGTCAGGCCGGCCGCGGTCGGCGGACAGGTGATGCTGCCGGAAGAGGATTTCGCGGCATCGACCTCATCGGCGGTCAGGAAGCGAATCCCGCCGCTGGCATCTTCCACGCCGTAACGGAAAGTCAGGCGCTCGACGCCACGGATCAGTTCCTGGTCAGGTACGGTGGACGAAGGGCCATTCACGCGACGCATCAGCGCGCCGGTCTTCACGCCACTGGCCGTGCCGTTGTCACTGACGACCTGCACGTAGTAGGTGATGTTGCGCATGTCGTTGGTAAAGTCGAAGATCCGCGGCGCCGACTGCGGCTGCAGCGCAAGCGGTGCACTGAAGTTGTTGGTACTGTCGGGCACGACCGTGGAGGTCCCGAAACCCGTGACCGCGAACACCTGCGCGCTTGAACAATCCGAGAGAAGAGCCAGGTTCCCCTTGAAGTCCGTGACCGGCGGCTCCTTCAGCGTAGCGTCCGGCACGATCGACACCGATGCGATGGTGCCGTCGGGGTTCGCCGTGACCTGACTCGTCTTGCCGATGCGCCACCCGCGCGAAGAATCGAGATAACGCACAGTCAGCACGTCGGTACCGATAACGCGGTTGCCGATGGCGGTTCCCGCAGTGGCCGCATTTCCGGCCAGGAAGGTCGGCTGGATCGGGGTGCAGGCGGCGGAGCCCGTACAGTTGTACCCGCGCATGAACATGAATGACGGCATCTGATACGTCGCCGTCGGTTCGGTCGGATAGGTCACCGTACCCGACGTGGTGCCCCAGGCGCTGGTGTTATCGAACAGACCCGTGATGAATTTCTTGGCGTAGATCTTGGGCGTACGCAGCCCGTCAAGATACACGCCCAGCGTGCTCTGGTTGGCAATGCCGCCCGTGTTGTTGCAGTACACGCCATTGGCCATCGACAGGTCGTCGGTCAGCTGACCGATCGCGAAACGGCCATCTTCCTGCATGTGCGCCATCTGCGTCTGCACGCGATTGCTGCTGGAGGTCGAGAGAAACACGGTGATGATGCCGCCCGCTACGAGCAGGCCAAGCACCATGGCGACCATCAACTCGACCAGGGTCACACCTCGCTGAAACGCACGCCGGAATGACTGCCGCATCATGGCTCGAATACCCAGGTAAAAGATTGAAGGCTGCTCGAATCGGTGTTGTCGTCCGACCCGGAGGCACTCAGCCCTCGCTCGGCATACGTGATGGTCATCGTGCAGCGACCGCCATAAGGGGGCCGCATATTGAACTGGGCGGTCGGGTCGTACCCTGCAGACGAGGTGTCGCAAGCTATCTTGGAAGCGCCCAGGCCGGGCAGGAAAGCCGCCAGCTGGGTGCTCCAGATGATCTTGTCGCGCAGCGCCACATCGGCCGGCGAACAGGCCGCAGTCTTATTGCAGGTCGGCACCGTGCCGGTCACGGGATAGGCCGCGTCGTAACTCTTGTTCCAGATTCCGACCGGGTTGGCGCGCATCCGGTCGGCCATGCTGCTCGCCAGGAAGGTGAGCTGGGTCCGGACGAAAGCCGTCTGGTTGGAGCGCGTAGACATGACCAGCAAACCGGCCAGACCGATCAGTCCGATCGAGAAGATCAGGACGGCCATCAATACTTCCACTAGCGACACGCCGCGCTGCGCGCGGCGGCGATATACCTGGGCCACGTGTTCTCCCCCATTGCCGACTGTCGCAGGCTACGGCGATCCCTGACACAGAGCCAGATTCTGCCGACAAGCGGTCACACTTTCCTGACAAGCGGCCTGTTCCTGAGTGCGGGTCTGGGGCACCATCTGTTTTGCCGTACCCGGTCGCTGCCGGAGTCATTCGCTATGCAAGGGGAAGTCGTATGCGTCTCGCCACCATCCTGCTAGCCGCGCTAATCGCGGCTCCCTCCGCCACCTTGGCGCAGTCGGACGGGTTACCGGGTCACACTCTGGGCGAAGCAGGCGAGGCATCGGTGATCGGAGTTTTCGTCTGTGGTCTGCCGCCCTCTTCCATTGACGAGATGAAGACCAACGTCGATCGCTTCGTCGCCGGCGGAAGCACGAGTGCGGATTTCGCCAAGGGACAGGCGCAGGCCACCCGTTCGATCCAGGACATCCGGGACTCGTCCGTACCTGATTTCAGCGAAATGCGGGCCGGCCGTTGCCCGGAGGTGACGGCCTTGCTCAAGGACATCTCCGTCACGCGATAGCGTCGCCACAGAACACGAACTTCTCCTTCACGCCTGCCGAGGCTCCATGGCACTCACTTACCGGAGATTCGCCATGACCCACGACCGCCAGGACGTCACCCATCCCGACCACGGCCAGCCTGACCACAAGGAAACCGCGGCGGAAAAGCAGTCGCGCAAGGACAAGGCCAGCGACAACCTCGACCACGCCCTCGAGGAAAGTATGGATGGCAGCGATCCGGTTTCCCCGTTCGTCCCCGCGAAGGCACCGAAGTAGGCCCGACCAGGGTTCACAACGGGGTACGCGCCGACACCGCGACGTAGCCTCGGGATAACAAAGCGGTCACGGACCGGCGGCCACAATAGCGCCGGTCCACCTGGAGTGTTCCTGTGCTCGCGCAATACGTATTTACCGCCGCCAATGCCGTCTTTCGCATCGTCCGCCATGGACACCGTTGGCGTGCCCTGCGCGATACGACGGAAATCGGTCGCTTCGACACGGCGGAGGCGGCCGCGCTCAGCCTGCGAGACGCCTGGCGGGACGCACGCCTGCCCCGCCGCCTGACGGACTGGCGTTTCCTCCCGCCTGCCGCCCTGGGCCACCTCGCGCCCCCCAGCGCCGCCGTGCTGGCTCGCCTGGCCGCTGCCTGAGTCATCCGCCGCGTCATGAGAGCCCACGGCGCCCGAAAGTGCATATCGCACTGCCGTTTGGGCGCAAAAATGCATGGCCTCCGGCTATAGAACGGTAGACGCGCGGCCCGCCCAGGGACCAAAACGACCTGCTCGGCCTCATGCGCGACTGAGCGCCGGGTCAGGGACGTCCGGACCACTCGCGCGCCAGCAGCGCATAGATGACGTCGTCGACCCACTCGCCGCGGAAACGGTAGCTCTCCACGTGATGGGCCTCCTGGCGGAATCCCAGTGACCGCAGCAAGGCAATGCTGCTGACGTTACGGGGATCGACCGAGCCGACGGCACGGCGGTAGCCCCACTCCCGGAAAGCACGATCGAGGGCGGCTGCCATGGCTTCGCGTGCGTAGCCCATGCCCTGTTTCTCGGGCCGGAGCGATATACCGAACTCGATCGGATCGTCCGTTCCCGCGGGAAAATGCACGCCGAGGTCGCCAAGAAGCTCCCGAGTGACACGATCGCGGATGGCCAGCTGGCACCAGCTGCCGGGCTCACCGAACACCTGAGCCGCTTGCCTGCGGATGAAGTCCGCCGCCTCGGCTTCGTCCGCAGGCCGCCAGCCCTGGTAACGCGCGACGGCCTCGTCGCCCCGGTAGGCAAACAGTAGGGCGGCATCGCCGGATGTCAGGCCATCGACGTACAACCGCGCGGTTTCGAACCTGCCTTCCATGACTCACTCCCTGTGTGGAAAGCCAAGCGTAGCCGATCAGTCGTCCGATTCGCGCGCCTGGAAAGCGGCGCGCGACGCGACGATCGCGTCGTGATGCTCTTCGGCCCATAACCAGACGCTGCAGAACGCGGCGCCCAGGCTCAGACCGATCGGCGTCAGCTCGTATTCGACGCGTGGCGGCACGACGGGGTAGACGGTGCGGGTTACCAAGCCATCGGCCTCCATCTGGCGCAAGGTCTTGGTCAGCATTTTCTGGCTGACGTCACCCATGAGGTCGGCCAGCCGGCCAAACCGCAGGCGGCCATGGTCCGCCAGCACCTCGAGGCAGACCATGGTCCAGCGGTCGGCGACCCGACCGATGATGTCCCTCACCAATGCATCGAGTTCGGGCTCGGTGCGCTCTTCACCCAACGCACGACAGGGCTCGTCGTAGCGTGGCTTCGATTTCGGTGTCGCGGACATGGCGCCATTCCTCATGGTTACCGGATGGTAAGTATGGAACTTTCGGGAGCCTACTTTCCATTGGTTCGTAACGAGTCTAGCCTGCCAACTCCCTTCCCACCAGCGAGAAACTCATGGACATCAAGGGCAATACGATCCTCATCACCGGCGGCGGCTCGGGCATTGGCCGAGCGCTGGCGGAGGCGTTCCACGCGCATGGCAATCAGGTCATCATCGCCGGGCGGCGTCAGTCGGTACTCGACGAGACCACGGCGGCGAACCCGGGCATGGCATCCGCCCTGCTCGACATCGAGGACCCCGCGGCCATCGTGCGTTTCGCCGAACAGGTGAAGCGCGAGCATCCGGCCCTCAATGTCGTCATCCACAACGCCGGCATCATGCGTCCCGAGGACACGAAGTCCAGTGTGACGGATACCGCCGAGTCGACGATCACCACCAACCTGCTCGGCCCCATCCGGCTCAACGCCGCGCTGATCGACCACCTGCTGGCGCAGCCGAAAGCGACCGTCGTCACCGTGTCGTCGGGCCTCGCGTTCATGCCCCTGTCGCTGACGCCGACGTACTGCGCCACGAAGGCCGCGATCCATTCGTATACGAATTCCTTGCGATATCAGCTGAAAGACACGAGCGTGAAGGTGCTGGAGATCGTGCCGCCTTATGTCCAGACCGAACTGATGGGCGAACACCAGAAGAACGACCCGCACGCGATGCCGCTGGACGAATTCATCGCCGAAGTCATGACTCTGATCGAATCGCAGCCGGAGGCGCACGAGATCCTGGTCGAGCGGGTCAAGCCGTTGCGGTTCGCTGAAGCAAGCGGCAAGTTCGACGGCTTCTTCAAGCAGTTCAACGACGAGATGGTCAGGCAGCGGACGTAATCTTTACGACGTCGTTACCCGAAAAGCGCCCCGCTCGCGCAGCGTTTTTACGCACGACGCCCGGATACTGGCCTCCCCTCCATGGAGTCGCCACCGATGTCGATCGTCGTGATCACCGCACCGCGTCACGGGCCCACCAACGCCACATGCGCCGAGCACGCCATGTGGCGTTTGTGGGAGCGTGCTCAGGCATCGGGCGTCGACCTGCTGTGGCGCCCGTGCAGTGACTTTCCCGAGCTGACGGATCATATCGGACGATCGGCGTCCGACCATGCGGACCTGGTGCTGATCGATGTCGACGCCAACGACGTACCCGACGGCGATGTCGCTCAGCTGCGCGATGCGCTCGCCGCGTTGCCCGTGCCCTACATCGAGGTGCACGACGACAGCGATGCATCGGATGCGTCGGAACTCGTCCCCGGCCATCCCTGTCTGGCAAGCGTGGTGGTACCGGGCGACACCATGGCCAGCTATGACATGGCGCTGGCGATCGGTCTGCGCTATCTCTCGAACGAACCGCGCCTCGCCGCATAGGCCCCGCCCAGGCGGCGCGGGTCACGCAGGCACAAAAAAACCCGCATCAGCGGGTTTTTTGCTGTCCCCGGAACCGCTCGGCGGCAGTTCGGGAGAAATCATGGTGCCGGAAATAGGAATCGAACCTACGACCTCATCATTACGAATGACGCGCTCTACCAACTGAGCTATTCCGGCGAGAAGCGGAATTCTAGGGAAGCTTGGCCCGAGGCGCAAGCCCTCAACTGGCCAGACGCAGTTCCTTCGGCAGCGCGAAGGTGATGTTTTCGGCTTCACCGTCCAGCTCACGCACGCTGCCCGCGCCCCACGACTGCAGCCGCGCGATCACTTCCTGCACCAGTTTCTCGGGCGCGGACGCGCCCGCGGTGACACCGATGCGGGTCGTGCCCTCGAGCCACTGGCGATCGATGTGCTCGGCGCCGTCGATCAGGTAGGAGGTGACGCCCTGCTTCTCCGCCAGCTCTTTCAGCCGATTGGAGTTGGAGCTGTTGATCGAACCGACCACCAGCACCAGGTCCACGGCGTCGGCGAGACGGCGCACGGCATCCTGCCGGTTCTGCGTCGCGTAACAGATGTCGTCCTTGCGCGGACCTTCGATGGCGACGAACTTCGCACGCAGCGCCGCGATGATGGCGATGGTGTCGTCCACCGACAGCGTGGTCTGCGTGACGAAGGCGAGCTTGTCGGGCTGCGACGGCGAGAGATCGGCGACGTCCTCGACCGATTCGACCAGATAGATACGACCCGCGTTTGCGCGGTTCCACTGACCCATCGTGCCCTGCACTTCCGGGTGACCGGCGTGACCGATCAGGATGACGTCGTGACCGGCACGGCCGAGCCGGGCGACCTCCATGTGCACCTTGGTAACCAGGGGGCATGTGGCGTCGAAGACATTCAGGGCGCGGCGGTCGGCTTCCTCGCGGACGGCCTTGGGCACGCCGTGCGCGCTGAAGATCACCGTGGAGCCGTCGGGCACTTCGTCCAGCTCTTCCACGAACACGGCGCCATCGGCGCGCAGGCGCTCGACCACGAACCGATTGTGGACGACTTCATGGCGGACGTAGATCGGGGCGCCGTATGACTCCAGAGCGCGCTCCACGATCGCGATGGCACGATCGACGCCGGCGCAGAAACCACGGGGATTGGCGAGAAGGATGTCCAAGGGGACCTCGAGATGAGCGGTGGCGGCCGAAGCCGCCGGACCCCGCGATTATCGCACGTCGGGCTTCTGCGGGCCGCTGAACAGGCTGAATACGATCAGGGCCGCCGCTCCCACGCAGATGGACGAATCCGCGACGTTGAAGACCGGAAAGGGATAGCTGCCGATGAATACCTGGATGAAATCGGTGACCTTGGCCGCATGGAGGCGGTCGATGACGTTACCGAGCGCCCCACCGACGATCAGGGCCAGCGGCAGCGCCGTGCGCCAGTCGTTCCGCGGCGTACGCGACAACCAGACCCCCAGCGTGCCGCTGATGACGGCGGCCAGGACGACGAAGAACCAGCGTTGCCACCCGGCGCTGTCCGCCAGGAAACTGAACGCGGCGCCGGTGTTGAAGGTCAGCGTCCAGTTCAGGATGCCGGGGATCACCGGATGCGGTGTCTCGGCCGGCTGCAGGGCCGTCAGGGCCCACCACTTGCTCAGCTGGTCGAGCACGATCATGGCGGCGGCGAGCCAGAGCCAGGACAAGGCGTTCGGTTTGGGACGTACAGTCATGCATTCAGCCATGTAAAGCGGAGCATCCCGCGCCGCCAGGGTGGCGGCACGGGTGGTTCGGGTCGGGCGGACTCGTCAGAACCAGCGGCGGTCTTCGCCTTGCCCCGTGACGTTCTCGACGCAGCGACCGCAGATCTCGGGGTGAGCCGGGTCGACTCCGACGTCGGGACGATGGTGCCAGCAACGGATGCACTTCACGTCCTCGCTGACGGCGGCGGCGACGTACACCTCCGCCCCCTCGAGCTCGACGCGCTCGGCCGAGGCCGGCCGACCCTCGAGGTCCGCGAGTGTGGCCGCCGAGGTGATGAAGAAGAACCGCAGCTCCGGAGCCGACGCGGCCAGAGCGACCTGGGTTTCCTTGTCCGCGTGCAGCGTCAGGGTCGCGTCCAGCGACGCGCCGATCTGGCCGGCTTTACGCATGCCCTCGAGCGCGCGCGACGCGGTCTCGCGAATGGCGAGCAGCTTGCCCCACCAGCCGCGCGTTTCACCGTCCTGATGCGTGTCCAGACCCTCGTACCAGGTTTCGAACAGCGGCGATTCGTCACGCGTGCCGGGCAGCAGGACCCAGGCCTCTTCCGCCGTGAAGGTCATGATGGGCGCCAGCCAGCGGACCATCGCCTCCGCGATGCGATACATCGCACTCTGTGCGCTGCGGCGACCGCGACTGTCGGTCGGCATCGTGTAGAGCCGGTCCTTGGTGATGTCCAGATAAAGCGCGCCCAGCTCGGTGGTGCAGAAGTTCTGCACGCGCTGCACGATCTCCGGGAAGTCGTAACGCTCGTACGCGGCGACGATCGCCGCCTGCGTATCGGCCGCCTGCTGCACCGCCCAGCGATCCAGATCGAGGCACGCGTCCGTGGCAAGCAGGTGCTTGTCCGGATCGAAGCCATCGAGGTTGCCGAGCAGAAAACGGACCGTGTTGCGGATGCGACGATACGTGTCCGCCACGCGCTTCAGGATCTCGTCCGACAGCGACATCTCGTTGCGGTAATCGGTCGAGCAGATCCACAGACGCAGGATGTCCGCGCCGAGGGTCTTCATGATGTCCTGTGGCTCGATGCCGTTGCCCAGCGACTTGGACATCTTGCGACCCTGCGCGTCCACGGTGAAGCCGTGGGTGAGCACATGGTCGTATGGCGCGCGGCCGTGGATGGCGGCCGACGTGAGCAGCGACGACTGGAACCAGCCGCGATGCTGATCCGAGCCCTCGAGATACATGACCTTGTATTCGCTCGCGTCACCCGCCTGCAGTTCGGGACGCGCGCCGATCACGGCGAAGTGGCTCGTACCCGAGTCGAACCAGACGTCGAGCACGTCGGTCACTTTCTCGTAGTTGTCCGCGTCGTCGCCGATCAGCTCGCGCGGATCCAGCGTGAACCAGCAGTCGATGCCCTCCTGCGCGACCTTCTTCGCGACTTTCTCCATCAGCGCGACGGAGTCCGGATGCGGCTCATGCGTGTTCTTGTCGATGAACAGCGTGATCGGCACGCCCCACGTGCGCTGACGGGAGATGCACCAGTCGGGACGCCCATCGACCATACCGGCGATGCGCTCTTCGCCCCAGCCCGGCACCCAGCGCACGGACTTGATCGAGCTCAGCGCGGTCTTGCGCAGGCCGGCCGTTTCCATGCCGATGAACCACTGCGGAGTGGCGCGATAGATCACCGGCGTCTTGTGGCGCCAGCAATGCGGATAGCTGTGCGTGAGTTTGGCGAAAGCGAGCAGAACGCCATGGCCGCGCAGCAGCTCGACGATCTGGTCGTTGGCCTTCCAGATGTGCGTGCCGGCGAGCGACACGTCGCCGATCAGCGGCAGGTCGGCGCGATAGACGCCGCGACCGTCGACGTAATTGAGCGTGCCGATGCCGTAGTTCTGGCCGACGGCGAAGTCCTCCGCGCCGTGATCGGGCGAGGTGTGCACCGCACCGGTACCGTCTTCGTCCGACACGTGATCGCCGAGGATGACCGGCACCTGCTTGTCATAGAACGGATGACGCAGCGGCTTGTTCTCGAGCACGGCGCCCTGTACGTGGCCGAGCACGGTGGCGGTTTCGACGCCATAACGGGCGAGCGCCTTCGCGGCGAGCGCCGAGGCGATCACCAGCAGCACACGCTTGCCATCGCGCGACGGGCCTTCGACCAGCGAGTATTCGATCTCGCCACCCAGCGACACGGCCTGGCTGGACGGCAGCGTCCACGGCGTCGTGGTCCAGATGGGCACGGCGACGATGGCGTCGCCCACGTCGACGCCAAACTCGGCACCGAGGTCCTTCGGATACACGGCGTCGTAGGCGACATCGACGGCCGGCGACGTGCGCTCGGCGTATTCGATCTCCGCCTCGGCCAGTGCGGAACCGCAGTCGAAGCACCAGTACACGGGCTTGGCGCCGCGCACGACATGGCCGTTATCGACGATGCGCGCCAGCGCGCGGATCATGTCGGCCTCATAGGTGAAGTCGAGGGTGCGGTACGGCTTTTCCCAGTCGCCAAGCACACCCAGACGCTTGAAGTCGACGCGCTGCAGGTCGATCTGCGCCATCGCGTACTCGCGGCATTTCTGCCGGAACGCGGCGGCGTCGAGCTTGTCGCCCGCCTTGCCGAATTTCTTCTCGATGGCGATTTCGATCGGCAGGCCGTGACAGTCCCAGCCCGGCACGTACGGTGCGCGGTAGCCGGCCATCAGCTTCGACTTGACAACGACGTCCTTCAGCACCTTGTTGACCGCGTGGCCCAGGTGAATGGCGCCGTTGGCATAGGGCGGGCCGTCGTGCAGCACGAACACCTTGTCGCGACCCGCGGCCTTCGCCTGGATCTGCGCATAGCGGCCCACACGCTCCCACGTGGCGAGCCAGGTCGGCTCGCGCTTGGGCAGGTCGCCGCGCATCGGGAAGTCCGTCTGCGGCAGATTGATGGTGTTTTTGTAATCCTGGGTCATCGCTGGCAACCGTGGGTTTCGGGGCGGACGCGCGTCAGGCGCGTTCCGTCATGCATCGACAAGTATGGGGTTCATGCCAAGAGCCTGCCGGGCGGCGATCTCGTCCTGGCGCATTTGCGCGATCAGGGCGTCGAGGCCGTCGAATTTTTCTTCGTCACGCAGTTTCCGGACGAACTCCACCGCGATGCGCATACCGTAGAGGTCGCCGGAAAAGTCGAACAGGTGCGCTTCGAGCAACGGCTCCGCCACCTCGTTCACCGTCGGGCGGACGCCCAGGCTGGCCACGCCGGGCCAGCTGCAGGGGCCCTCGCCCACCCCGATGCGCACGGCGAAAATGCCGCGCACGGGACTGACCCGGTCGGGCAGGTGCACGTTGGCGGTGGGATAACCGAGCGTACGGCCCAGCTGCTTACCGTGCTCGACATGGCCTTCGATGATGAAGGGCCGTCCGAGTAGGGTCGCGGCGTCGGCGAAGCGGCTTTCCGCCAGCAGGGTGCGCACCTTGCTGGAAGACACGCGTTCGCCCTCGACCATCACCGGCGAGACCGCGTGCGCGGTAAAGCCGAGTTCGTCACCCATCGACCGCAGGAGGGCGAAGTCGCCGCCGCGGCGGTGACCGAAGCGGAAGTCTTCGCCCACCCAGACTTCACGGGCGGCCAGCCGGCCGACGATGACGCGGCGGACAAAATCCTCGGCGGACATCTGGGTCAGCGCTTCGTCGAAGCGAAGGGACAGAAGTTCGGCGATACCGGCGGCGGTCATGCCCTCCGCTTTTTCGCGGACGCCGGACAGACGTGGCACCGGCTCCTTCGAAAAGAAGGCGCGCGGCAGCGGCTCGAACGAGATGACGGCCGGCGTGAGGCCCTTCGCCTCAGCCCGTGTCCGGACCTCGGCGAGGATGGCCTGATGGCCGAGATGAAGGCCGTCGAACGCGCCGATCGCCACCACGCTGCCCTGGGGGGCGAGGCACGGTCCGTCGACGTCGCGGTGCAGTCGCAGCGTCATGCGTGAGCGCCCTGGAATCGATGCGGAATAAAAGCCATCGGGCCAGTATAGCGGCCCCATTGCGCCGCACAATGCGACGCGGAGACCCCGGACGAACCGCTCAACGCGCGCGCAGGTCGCGCAGACGGAATCCGAGGGCGAACAAAGCCGCCACGTAGGCCCCGCCCCCTGCCACCACCAGGATGGCCAGGCGCCAGACGCGCACCCACTTCTCCACGCCGCTCCATTCCGGCCAGATATGCAGGCCGGTCAGCAGCACCGCGATCATCACCCCGCAGGCTACAGCCAGCCGCGCGATATGCCGGCCCCAGCCCGGCTGGCGGGTGTATACGCCGGCCTTACCCAGCCAGCGCCAGAGCAGCGCGAGGTTGAGGTAGCTGGCCAGGGCACTGGCCATGCCCAGCGCCATATGCAGACCCGGGATGGCGGCGAGCGCCGCCATCCACGACCCGGCCTTCTGCTCGGGCGTCGCCCAGAGGAAGAACAGGAGGGCCAGGAAGCCGACATTGAAGACCATGTTGGCAACGAGCGACGCGACGCCCGCGCGGACGGGTGTCTTCGTGTCCTTGCGCGCGTAGAACGCGGGCAGCACCACCTTGACCAGCGCGAAGGCCGGCAGGCCGAAGCTCAGCGCGGTAATCGACATCGAGGCCATCTTCGTGTCGAAGGCGGTGAAACGGCCGTTCTGGAACAGCGTCGCCACGAGCGGGAACGACAGGAGCATCAACGCGAACATGGCCGGCACCGCGATCAGCAGCGTCGTACGCAGACCCCAGTCCAGTGCCCGGGAGAAGCCATCCTTGTCGGTGGCCACATGGTGGCGCGACAGCGAAGGCAGGATGACCGTGCCCAGCGCCACGCCGAAAACGCCCAGGGGAAGCTCGAGAAACCGGTCGGCCTGGGACAGCCAGCTCTGCGAACCGGCGATCAGCAGCGACGCGATCACGGTGTCCAGCAGAAGATTGATCTGCGCCACCGACGAGCCGAACAGCGTCGGCACCATCAGGGTCATGATCCGGCGCACGTCCGGCGACTTCCAGCCCCAGCGCGGCATGGACAACAGATTCAGGCGGCGCAGCGTCGGCAACTGGAACACCAGCTGCAGGAAGCCCGCGATCAGGATCGCCCAGCCCATCGCCATGATCGGCGTATGCAGATGCGGCGCCAGCCAGAGGGCACCGCCGATCATGCACAAGTTGAGAATTACCGGCGTCAGGGCCGGCAGGCCGAAACGATGGAAGCTGTTGAGCGCGCCGCCACTCAACGCCGTCAGAGAGACGAACAGGAGAAACGGAAACGTCAGCCGCAGGAGGTCGACGGTGAGGCCGAATTTCGCGGGGTCATCCACCGCGCCCGGCGAAAACAGCGCCGTCACCTGGGGCGCGAAGATCACACCCAGCGCCACCACGATGAGCAGGATGCCGCCCAGCGTGCCGGAGGTTTTCGCCATAAGGTCTTTCAGGTCCTCATGCGTACGTGTTTCCTTGACCTCGGTGAAAACCGGCACGAACGCGGTCGAGAAGGAGCCCTCGGCGAACAGGCGGCGCATGAAGTTCGGAATGCGAAATGCGACCCAGAAGGCGTCGGTCGCGGCATTGGCACCGAAGGAATGGCTGATCGCCATGTCCCGCACCAGGCCGAGCACGCGGGACACCATGGTCATGCTGCTGAAGGAGAGCATGCCGCGAAGAAGGCTAGGGGTTTTCATCCGGGGAGGGGCTGCCTTGGAGGCTGGATCAAACCCCTAGTTTGACAGCGAGCCCCCGGCGGAGGACAGTCCGCCATCTGGAAATTCCCGGGCCCTCGCCCGATCAACCGTCGGGTACGCCCGTGCGGGCTCTAAGCTATTGACGCGCCCGGCGTTTGGCATCAAAATGGGCGTCTTTCTTAAAACCAACCGAACTCTGGAGCTTCACCTTGGCCAACATCAAGTCCGCGAAGAAGCGTGCGCGTCAGTCGGAGCAGCGCCGTCTGCGCAACGTCAGCGCGCGTTCCATGGTGCGTTCCGCACTGAAGAAGGTC